>Ga0209589_1010830_pt1 | contig 13127 bp, 6 predicted proteins | sample CowpeawhiteBW_FD_187525 | JGI IMG/M metagenome (GOLD analysis project Ga0209589, IMG submission 187525) | Root nodule microbial communities of legume samples collected from California USA - Cow pea white BW (SPAdes) (version 2) | ecosystem: Host-associated > Plants > Roots > Nodule | place: USA...
ATAATATATGATATATATATATATATATATATATATATAATATAATATAATATAATATGCTTTTACCATATGCTTTAGTATCCATTCTATACTCATTCATGTCTTTATTGTCATCCTCATTTAAATATAATATTTTATTAATCTTTAGTTTGATAGCTTGTTCTTTGTTAACCTCTCAGTTACATCTTTCTTCTCTTCTCTTTTAATTTAGTTTCTCTTACAACCATGAAGTTCACTCATATCTCCCAAAATATTTATTCTCTTATTACAGATTTGTTTATACAATTATCTTGTAGGTATGTTTAAAAATGTATTATTAATTTTATTGAATTAAATAGTTTAGGATTATGCTAATCAATAGCCTAAGGATATATTAAAATTATTTTATTATTTTAACTTTTATTTTTCTTATATAATATTTGTAAGTATTTTTGTCCTCTAAATAAAATAAAACTTAACTATTATTATCATTATTAAAGTTAAAATTCATTTAATGTCACGTGTATTATCAACTTTATACTTATTAATTATACCTTAATCAATGTCCTAAAAATATTAGTTAACATTCTTTAATAATCGATAACATTTGATTATTTTTCTCCATGCAATTCCCTCCCAGTGACGTTATATAATTTTTATTAGTAAAATAAATTTCTCATTATTAGAACTTAGGAAAAGAAAGTAAAGAAACATTTTAAATATTTAAATAATTACAAACTTGATTATTTGTTTTTTATTTTTTTGCATTTTTTACAAAATATTTTTTAACTTCATCATATTTGTTTAATTAACACAAGTGAAATTACTCAACCTTTACAAAATTAATAGATAAAATTAATAGATGTTTTGATTGTCATGCAATTTTAGTTAAAAAAATTGTTTAACATTAGTTATAATTATTTAACTTTTTATTCAGTTATTATTTGGTATTCTAATTTGATATTTTTACCCTTATATATAATTTTTAATATTTCACAATAAAAAAAAATATATTTTCTTTTGACATTTGAATATTAATATTATGTTTCATCTGTGATTTTTAGTTTTTTAATAAAAATTATTTAATTCACGGTGAGATAACAAAAAAGTCCATTCATGAAAAGTATATTAATGACTCGGTAGAGTTAAGGGTTAGACAAAAAAATTTATATCCATTAAGTATGAAAATGGAATGTGGATAAACTTTTACTAGAAGGATGAGAATGATATTAGGAAAGGATAATGATAAGTTGAAAATCAAATTTTGACAACTTCCTCTTACAACTTGAGATGTCATATTCTAATTGGTTTAAAAATATAGAAACATGAAAAAATAGAAAATGAGAGACCACTTAAAATTTAATACATCTAATTATAAAAAAAATTGTCAAAATTTAGTTATTAAAATTTAATTGTTAAAAAATCATTTTCCGTTAAGAAACTCATCCGAGTCTCGATGTCATCCGAGTTATCATTCGAGTTGTAATCTCAATTGTCATCACAACACAAGTGTAGCATCTAACTATTTTAATTGTTCCTATGCTCTTCTTCCAAAACCTATTGGACACCAACACCACTAATTAAATTTATTATTGAAGCGAGGATTTTGCAACTACATATTAGTTACAATTTTCTATTTTAAAACATAACGATCTAAGTTACATAATTTTATTATGACTTAACTCATTTAACTTGTATTACGAAAATCATTAATGTATCGCATGTAACAATATCTCTTCAACAATTATTTTTTTTTAAATCAAAGTTCTAATTTTTAGTTGTAAATCAATCACTTCTCACTAAACCAAAATTATAACCGAAAATCAGGATGTAATTCTTCTTCCTTAAAGAATTAACTTCACAATTCAATTATAATTTAACTCATTCAACCTACATAGCAGACAATTAATATGACCTAGGGCAAAACTCACTCCCACCAACCCACATTAATGACCCTTAGCACATCAGTCTATACCTTGGTGGACCACAATTTTCAAATCCCAAACACCACTTTCCAACTCCTACCTATTACAACTACTAGACCAACAATTACTACAACACTATAATATCACCAACAAAACATATTCTCCATAATCAAATACTTCATTCAACCCCATACTAAAAACATCACTTATTGCACACTCCTCTCCAACCACAACAATCCCACACCCCCACCATCAACCCAACATTCTGAACTAAGTTGGTCATGAAGTGAAGGATATTGTTAGAAGACCAAACAAACACAAATAAACTTACCAAAAATTTATTAAAAGTAAGGGAAGAAATACAATAAATAATCAATATTTTTTATGAAAAAGGGGTGAAAGAGAGAAAAATGAGTGAGTATTGTTAAGAATCCAAGTGTAAGTCTAAGTTTCACATTGATTAGAAATGAAAAAACAGAATATTATATAAGAATAAAGACTCATAAATTCATTTTCTTTAAGATTTTAGATTGAGAATGATGTTAATTTCTTATGTAGTGAGACTCAGATCTCATTGGTTTTGTATCTTCCCAAAGAAACTCCTCTTTAAAAACCTAACAAGTATGACCCACAATATACATTTTTGCAAACTGTTTACTGTTCCCTGTTTTTCATCCTAAAATATGCAGAACAGTTTTAGCAGTAATATTCACCACAATGATTTTTTGTTTCATTGATCAATAATTGATATTAATCAGAAGAAAATACTATTCCTTCACACTATCTCTCCAATTCAATAATTTCAATTCCCTTTCTTCTTCTTTTTTTTGGCCATATTATAAACGACAAGAGACGGCTAATTTTGTCGAGTAGGTCCAAACTGTCTTGGATATTTCAAGGAAAAAAACATAGAGAAACAGCCAAACACGACCATATAGGGAGAAAATTGAAGACAGAGTCGTGCAGGTAGTTGCAGTTGGTCATAAATGAAGGCGTGCGTCAATATTTTCTCTCTGGGTCTACATCAATAATCAGTGACACTTTCTGCAACTCATCTATTAAGGGCAAAACAATTGAAATGTTCTAAGTATATGCCATAACTATTCAATGATGGGGAAGCGCGACAAATACATTTAGTAACACTTTCACATTTCTGGAAAAACCAAAACCAAGAAAACAAGTACATTTACTGTACAAGGAAAACATTCATTAGAATTATTAAAAATATGCTATCTCATTTATTCACCCCGAATTTCAAACACCCTTTTGCTTAAAGAACTTAGATATACTGATGAAAAAAGCTTTATGCTTGGATTTGGTGTAACATATCTTATTTATACGGTGTGAAGTAGAAGATTTTGGTGAGAAAAACTAGACAGAAGAAAATCATTCTGAGTGGAAGGTTTTTCATTTTAAGTATTTTATACTATAATGCAAAATTATGAAAAAGATTGTATAATAAAAGTTTCTTTACACAATCATTTATATATTGCTTTCCATTTTTATATCATTCATCAAACATGAAAAGACAAGATACGCTACTTTTTTTATATTCCATTCTTTTCATCACTCGTGAAATATGTCAAGAGAATTTTCTCTCCCTCTTTTATCTTCTATTTCTATCAATTCAAATAACACATCTTTGTCGTCTTATTTCTACTCTATTTTTCATTTTTTTCTATTTTTGGTAATACCATCATCCTATATTATTTGGTAAAAGCACCAATAATCCAAGCCATCTTTGAACGCTTCATGAATCTGCCTTTTGCATGCTTGAACACTTGCAATTTGCCCGTTTATCAGCAAGAGTCTGCATGTGTATGAAAAATCAGTGCATGCATAACAGTAACATGATTTATTGCTTTTGAATTTGTAAATGTATGTTTTTGTATTTACCTTGAATTGTTTCTGAAGATCTTTAATGTATTCAACAGCTAAGTCCAACATGTCTGCTGTGTTGGTTTGCTGTCAAGAGAATGAAGAAGAGTGTTAACTTTTTTCAACCACAACTACAACATTGTAACATAAAATCGACACATTCATAAGTTAAATGTGCTTATGATCTTACCTTATCCATGTTTGGAACAAGCTCTTGTAATTTCCTCATTCTTTCACTGATCCGAGTTCTTCTCACCTGAAAACAAGACATGCACAACACCTCAGAACCATCTTTTGTTCAAATTATTACTTCATGAATTCAACACAGTCTACACAATATATGTCTTCTATGTCGTTTTGGTTCCAAAATAAGTTTAACTTTCTGATATCCTAATAAGGTTTTTACATGGTCGATTAATCAGAAATCATCAATTTATAAAAAGCTTCAACATTGTCTGTGCTTTCCAATTAAATTCAATTCGGAAAACAAAATCCTACCCTCTCGGCAATGCTACGAGGATGAGTAGCACAACCTCGCTTTGCTCTGATTTTACAAGGAACAGAATCAGGAAACTGAAGCAACTTCTCCATGGTAATCATCTCTGCTGAAGTTTTTGGTAAACTCAAGTGATGTGATAATATATTAACTTGGTTTCCTGGTTCTCCATTCTGAGCAAAACAATTTTTTGTATCAAAAAGAAGAAACAAAAGTGCAAGAGATGCAACCAGAAAATGAAGCAATTAAGCATTCTATAAACACCTGAACATCAGAAAAGATCTTTTCATTCTCACTTCTCCCTCTTTTCAAGCCACTGAGATTTTCTGACAGTTGTGGAGTCTCATTCCAAGAACCATAGGGGAATCCAGGGCCAAAATGTTGAGTATCATTGCCTCCATGACTAGTATTATCATCAGGGCTAGTTGTCTCAATGTCTTCACTCCCTATTTCAGAGATCTGAGACAAAATTCCCAGAGAAGAAGAATTTCTTGGTGAGAAGTTGATCTGATTCTTCAACCTGCTAATACATGGACTGAGTTCACCATTATTGTCATTCACCCCACCATAGTTTCCAACACCTTTCATGGTGACAAACCCTGCCGTTTACAGATTTATAACTTCTCATTAGCCATTATGAATGAATAGAATCGTAACCCTCAAAAAGAAATTTGTCATCAGAAAATAAGAAGCAGGATCAGTTATAATATACATGTGCTGTCAAAAAGATCTAGAATCTAGTCCCTCAGATTGATATTACTACAACAGTACATGCTTAAGTTTCCAATCCTGTGTCTCTAACTACACTAAGTGATAAAGTTGAAGTATAAGAGAGTTGAATAAATGTCTAACATGGGAAAAATTCAATCTGGGAAGAGTTTGAATACTAGGAACTGCATCTCCACTCACATATAGACAATGTATGTGGATCATCAGATCCTAAACAAACAAGAACTGTATAAAATGTATTTCCCAGAATCATTGCTTTCTATTTTCATAGACCAGAATATCTATTCTTCAAAGTGTTGTTAATGCAACTCAGTATGGAATTTCATTATTCCTCTTAAAAGTTCCATAGTAACAGAATTGGAAATGAATGTTTTTTTTTTCTTTCAGAAACATGAGTATAAACATTAACTAATCTACTCCAGTTTTCATTATCTGTTTCCATTTTCCCCTTTTTCTTTACAAAGCAGATCGAAAGTAAAGTAAAGGGGTGCTCAAAACAGGAAGTGAAAACAGAAGAAGTAAAGGGGCTCAAAATTTCCAAAAGAGTGGCCAACAAAAGAAAACATATAAAATGTCCAAAAAAGAATCTGACTTTTCGATTCTCATACACTAAAATCTCTAGGCATGTATGTGTAAGTGTCGTATCTATCAAGTACAATACAGCCAGCAACTAAAAAAATCATGTTATAAATTCTCTGTTCTATTTCACAACCAAGGACCAAACAGAACATCGAAAATTAAAGAAAAACAATACCATTTTGGAATGAAACATTGTTGTTGGAGAAAAGACCAGCAGGAGAGCTACTCTGCCTGAGAAGACTTGACCCGAAGCCCTTATTTGGAGCTTCATGATCCATTCCCATTGGACCCACCAAGCCATAAGACCCTTCCATAGAAGAACTGGAAGTAGCAGAAGAAGAACCGTGTCTGGGATAGTGAGGTGGTAACCCCACACCATACCCCTTATGCGAATTCATCGAACTGAAATCCTTAGAACCACACTTTTGGTTGGTGCTTTCTTCCAACTCGTGGAAGGTACTCGAAGCAGCAGTGTCAGCACCGTAGCCGACAAAAGGTGTGAGATTTGAAAAGAGCGAACTGGGTGCAGAGCGAAAACGAAGCAACCCAGAAGAGGGTTGGTTGTGATGGAGATGAAGCTGGTAATCCTGATGATGATGATGATGGGTATGGGAATCCATTGTTGAACAATTATATAATAAGAAGTGACCGTAAAAAGATAAAAAAAAAGAAAAAAAGAAAACAAAGGTAAAGTCAGAGTGGAATGAGAAGCTGGGGAATCATTGTTGAAAAGACTGGTTCCTTTTTATCCTAAGAGGGAAAAAATTCTGAGAATTTTTTTTTGTTTTTTGGTGTGTGTTTTCAGCTTAGGGACTAAGCTGGAGTGGGATAAGATCTTGTAGTTGAAGGAAGCAAGGAAAGAGATGAGTTTGCACACAGTTCGAGGGAGAGAGATCCGGTGAAAGGGACCGGTTTGGGTGAGAGAGAGAGAGAGAAAGAGAGATAGGGATAAACAAAAGTTGTGTTACGAGCAGGTTTCAGATTTGCTTTTGAAAGAAGTGAAAACAAGGAAGATCTAATGAATGAAGAAAGAGAAAGAGAAAGTGAGTAAGGGAGGCAACATATTTATCTTGAATGTGGTGTTGAGTTTGGCCAATAGAAAGTACAAAAACCATCAATCACTGTCCTTCCTCTATTTATTTATTGGACTATATGCTTAATTAAGACATGTTAAAAGATAAATTTTTATGTTAGATTAGATCTCTTAAATATTTCTAATTTTATTTTGTTATTTTAAAAATAAATTAATATAATTTCTTTTGTTAAATATGTATTTTCTTTCTTAACTGAAAATTAGAATTATTTACACTTAATTTAGTCATCAAATCTTAATAGCGTATTTGAATTTAGTTTTTTAATTAAATTTTATTAAATTTACTTGATATGACAATTTTTATTTGAATTTAATTTTTTAATTAAATTTTATTAAATTTATACATTTAATATGAGAGAAATTATATAAATAATTTAAATATTATCATAAAATATATTTAACATATTAAATAAATTTAACAAGTTTTTGTTATACAAATTAAATTAAAATATAAAGTTTAAAAAAATTATTTTTTACTGCAAAATTAAGAGAAAAAATAGATTTAATTTTATTTCTTTATTATATTAAACAAATATTATTAAAATTCATGAAAAAAGAGACCGCATGTTTTTCTATATTTAAAAAATAATAATAATAGTAATTGCATAACAATAATTACAGCGAATAAATTGCAGCATATGATTGCTTTTACTTGAGTAGTTTATATTGATTTTTTTAGTAATAGTTTAATATAAATAATTGAAATTCATTCTTTTTTTCCTTTCCTATAAATTTAAAACATATTTAATAGAAACGTTAAGATGAAATATTTCAATAATTCTAGAAAATTGAAATACATTGTATTTGAAATTTTTGTAATTGAATTCTTTTCATTTTCTAAATAATCTGTTTAAATAAAGTAATTGAAATATCTTACATTTCAATCTCTTGTTTTGATAAAATAATTGAATTTCTCTTATGAGATAAAATTTTATTTTAATAATATTTATTTAATATATTTGAAATTAAATTTAACAAATATAATTGTAACCTTAAAATATTTAAATTCAACCAAATTTCGATCGAGCTGACTCGACCAAATTTGGTCAAATTTTGGCTGATGTAATCACAGTTCAATTTGGCCAAATTTGGCTGATGCAATCACAGTTCAATTTGGCCAAATTTAGGTCGGAGCCAACTCAGTCACATTCCGCCAAATTTCGGCCGGTGCAGACTAGGCCAGATTTTTCCAAATTTCGGTCGAGGTCAACTCGGTCAAATTTGGATGAATTTCAAAATTTGAACGGCCCGGTCTGTCTAGGTTGTCGGGATTGTCTGGTTCATCAGGCCCCCAACTCGTTTGAGTCATCGAGCCTACCTGACTTGTCTTTATTGTTGGGTTCGCCCGACTTGTTTGGGTTGTTGGGCCTGCCTGGCTAGTTTTGGTAGTTGGACCTGTCCAGCCCGTCTGTGTCGTCGTGCCTGCTTGGTTTGTCTAAATCATCTGGTCGGTCCAACCCATATGGGTCATTAACCCAGCCCGACCTGTCTAGGTCATCTGGGTCGTATAGGCCCAATTGACATTTTGAATATTAAACAATGAGGAATTTCACAAATTATGAAATTTCAATTTCTTTTCTTTTTTAGTGAATTTCAAATTCTACTATTTTAGTAATTTGAAATATCTTCTTAAAATTCCTCAAATTCAATTTCCTTTTACTTTCCCCGTCCAAACAAGTTATTTTACTCCAAAGAAATTCAAATTCTCCAAATAAATAAATTACTCTCTTAAATTGCTTCATTCAAATACTCTTTTATTTTTATATATGGTATGTGATTTAAATTTACAGATAAATTTTCAACGATAAAAAATATTTTTTTTATGTTTACCCCAATTTATTAATAGAGAATATATTAATTTCTCTTAAGAAAAAAAAATTAAAACATGCAAATAAATAAAGCATTATAAGATGTAAAATCAAAATTTCTCTCTAAAAATAAAATTATAACTAAAAATTGTGATATTAACTTTTTAGAGAGATAAAAAATATTTACTGAAATTAAAATAAAATTTTATATTTTATAAAAACTAAAAATGATAAATTTAAATTTAAATTTATCCAGGGTAAATTTGGATAAAAATAAAAATTCATCAACTTTATATAAATAAAAAATATATTTAAATTATACATATATATATATATATATATATATATATATATAAATAGTGACAAAGTTATTGAATTTGTTAGGATACTTATACGATGTTTATTGATTAGTGGAAATGTGAAAGCATGAATTTTATTTTATTTTTACAATTTTAACAAGGATTATGTTTGGCTAAGATGCAATTTGAGTACCTGTGGGTAGATTAACAAAATAAAGATCTCATCTCTCCTCTAAATTTTGGAATAGTTTATAAAATGTTTCAAAAACAAAAATAAAGCTTAGTTCAACTTATCACTAAAAATTAATTTAAAATGACTATTCAATTTTTAGAGAATTTGTTAAGAGCTTATATCTTAAAACAAATTGGAAGTTGGCATCAATTTATATCACTAATAAAATTTACTTATACTAATAATTTTTGTTTAAGCATAAAAATGACTCCATACAAGGATCTATACAGAAGAATATATAGAACTTAATTGCGTTGATATGAGAATGTAAATTCTTTAATTTTTGGTTCATAGATAATTCGATAAACAATTGATAAAATTAAAATAATCAAGAAACATATGAAAACTTCTGATATTAGGCAAACATGTTATTATGACAAACAAATGAAACCCCTTGAATTTGAAGAAGGGGAAAACATTTTCTTAAAAATTACACCTGTCACTATTAGGATCGGTAGAACTCTAAAATCTAAAAAACTTTTACTCAAATTCATTAGTCCTTATTAAATTTATAAACGGGTTGGTTTTCTTACATATCAAATTGTTTACTTTCAAACATTTCAAAACTTCATAATATTTTTAACCTATCACAATTTTGTATATATATTCATGAACATCTTCATTTATACAATTGATATGGTATAAATATGAGAAAATTATATGATGTATTTCATGTAAATATATTTATGAATATCTTCATTTATACAATTTACTTTATGTCATTTAATTTATCACTCATGGTCCTCTTGATTTATATTTATGGTTAGTTTATTTCCAGTTACATGTTGGTTCTCTTTGTTAAACATATATTAATGTTGTTTAATTTATCTTTAGTTAAGCTTTATCTTCTTTATTAAATTTATATTTATGTTATTTAATTAATTTTTAATTACGCATTGGTTTTCCTTCAAGGATTAGGGATCAAAATGACACGAAGACAAGAAGACAAGTTTCATTATCTCATATTGAACTCCAAAGAAGAAATTATGTTAGTTTTCATGTACCAATATTTCACAATCAAAAGGGGTGAATTGGTTTTTCAAATTTTTTGATTTGTTCTTACACTTGAAAAATAGTTTTTATGAAACCTTTAACCAATTGACAAAAGGAGTTTAAGAATGCATATTGTTCAACCTTTATACCTAAGAGAATGAAAGAGAGCACAAGAGACAACAAGATTTATACTGGTTCGATTCAAATGAATATACATCCAATCTCTAGTTTATAAATATCAAAAGTTGAACTATTAAGAGATAATAAAAATTATTTTAGCAAAACCAAAGTTCTTCAAATGAAACAAAATTAAGGATAAAAAGGAATAATAAAGAGGGTTAAATATGTTTTTAGTCCATTAAGATTGATGCAAATTGGAATTCATCCATGTCTGAAATTCTAATATATTTTGATTCCTAAACTTTAAAAATGAAACTAATTATATTAATTTCCTTTTTACGTATCAAACATGTTTCATAGCATTTGAGTTATTTATACCGTTTGACATGCGGTTTACAAGTCAAAAAAAATTAACATAATAATTTCATTAAAATGACCATATCCATTCATTTTTAAAGTTTGTGGTGTCAAAATTTTGATCAGGGATGAATTCCAATTTTGCGTCAAAGTTTAGAGGCTAAAAACATATTTAACCTTAAAAAAGATAAGTTTTTTATATTACCTGCTCAGTGAAGAGTTTATATGACTGAACATTTAAAATTGAGAATCAAATATTTTTATATGAAAATAAATAAATAAAAACATTAAAAAGGAGTAGATATATTTAAATGTGAGACAAAAAAATTGATTCAATGTATTTGATAATATGCAATTTGAACATAGTTGCACAATGGTTATGATAAGAGAGAAAATATTGAAGATGTGAATGAATTTCATGGATATAAAACAAGCTAAACAATTACTAGAGAGATATAGGGGTGGCAATGTAGGCTTGGCCCGGCGGGCCGGCCCGCATGCTCGATAAAAAAAATGGGGCGGGTCGAGATATTGAGTCCGTTGGCCTACAAAAAGCCTGACCTGCATAACCCCATCTCGCACAGGCTGGCACGCAACTCACATAAAAAAAGTTGTACTTATGTATATTGATTACTTTCCTTCTGAATTCATGCATGAACATTCCAAATTTTTTTATAAGTGGAAAAGACAAGTGTTTTGTATTTTTGAATGTGCTAAACTTTGAAGGATAGATAATGTTTGTCAAAGTACGAATATGAATATGATGAAAATGTTGCATTATCATATATCATTCAACTCTCCAAAAATTTTGCTTAATTTTGTGAATTTGTTAAAGTTTCTCAATTTGTTGAACATTAAAAGTTTTATCATAAGAATTAAAAAAAAAAAGGACTAGCCCGTGGGCCAAAAAGAATGCATGACAGGTTAGACTTTTCAGTTTGCATTTTCTTTACGAGACAGGTCAGTCAGACCCGCAATGTGCAGGAGGAGAACGAGCCAACCCCAACTTTAGAGGGAGGAAAAATTGTGTAGCAAAAGAATTTTTTTTTTTTATAAAACTAAAAACTAAGAGAATAATGTGCTTTAGTAATTTAAATGGAATAAAAAAAAATTAGGTATTAATCATACCCAAACTCGGGACTAGTTCAAATAATATCATCGGGGATGAATTTATTTGTCATTTTTGTCTTTTTTACATTTATAGTTATGTTATTTAATTTATTTATAGTTACAGTTCTCTTTATTAATTTATATTTATTTATAGGTACTCATTGATTTTTATAATTCAAAAAGTTGTATATAAAATAATAATAAAAATAAAATAAAAGTATATAATTTTTTATTCCATAAATTGAATAAAAAGAAAAATATTTATATGTTCAATTATTATTTTATACATTTTGAATTAATTTAGATGGTGTATATAAATTGTTGATTGAGATGCATATAAGGTATTTAATTGTGATCCTTGAAAATATCAAAATGCATGTCAATCGATAAAGTATTATTGGATTCATTCAAGCAAGTTGAGACCATCTTAATACATCATGGGCCTAAGGAAGTATTTACTAAGTAGGTTAATATATATTAAAAGTAATGCCTAATAGGATATTCATGTCTTGAGGCTATTTGATATTTGTTCACCATTATTAAGGTTGGTAATGAATATTTATCTCTTTTGTGGTTTGATAAAAAAAATAATATTCTTGAGAAAGATAATTGTGATTCTACCAGTATTTTTTATGTTTAAACTACCTATGATTACCAGTATTCTTGAGAAAGAATATGTTTACACGTATATTTTTACGATGTTATACTATGATTAATGCTTTTTATAAGAAAAACTTATTATATAAAAAAATTTACTCTAAATTTTTAATTAAATAACAATTACCTATACAATAAAATTTATTCTCAATTTCTAATTGATTAATAACTACTTATATAATACAATTTTTTTTCAATTTCTAATTAAGTAATAATTACTTATATAATTTGTTACATATCTTTTAAGGCTTGAAAGTTGTCAAATGTGGTTTTCATTAGATCGTCAAGCTACTCAAATTTTATCAATATGATTATTAGCTGTCGTAATGTTTTCCCTTAGGATGTTATGAAATCTGTTGAACATTTATTTCATATTAAACAATTTGTACATCGTGTGAGAAAAGTCAAATTAGTTCTATTCATCTTAATGGATATGAGTTAACTTAAGATTAATGTGATAGCAGTCTATGTTGTATAAATTTTTATATATAGTGTTATTTTCTATTTATTTGTCTCGTGATTTTTCTTTCATTTTTAAATTTTTACGTTATATTTAGTATACTTTTATATCGATATTATTTCTCTGTTAATAAATAATTTTTAGAAATAAAAATATTAATGCTTTTTATTATGACGTTTATTTCGTCATCCTTGATATATATGTAACACTATGTCAAGTTTTACAGAGGGGGTTTCACCGGGGAGAACAACACCAATGAGACCTGAGCCCAACCACATAAGACATTGACACCACTCTCAACCCAAAACCTTAAGGCAATGGGTTTATGGGTCTTTATTCTTATATAGTGCTCTACTTTCTCATTTCTGGTCAATGTGGGACTTAGACTCACACTTGAATTCCTAACAATCTC
>Ga0209589_1010832_pt1 | contig 13121 bp, 3 predicted proteins | sample CowpeawhiteBW_FD_187525 | JGI IMG/M metagenome (GOLD analysis project Ga0209589, IMG submission 187525) | Root nodule microbial communities of legume samples collected from California USA - Cow pea white BW (SPAdes) (version 2) | ecosystem: Host-associated > Plants > Roots > Nodule | place: USA...
TTTTTTTTTTTTTATGTATTATATTGTGTATGTTGTGGTGTCCATAAATTACAATGTGTTATTATTTTTTTCATCAAACCCTTTTCATTTCTATTTTATTTTTATTTTATTTTATTCATATTCTCGTTATCAAATAGATGACAATACAATGTATTCTGAAGCTTAACAATATGGCAAAGTTTACGAATAAGCTAACGTTTAATAAAAAAGATATTAAATTAATCTAGAGTTATTATTCAAGTGGTTTCAAACTACTTTTTTCTTTATTTGAAAGTAACTATACTATAATTTTTTACAAAGATCTAATAATAACAATTAGTGTAGACCTGTACGTTAATACTAATAATTATAGAAATTATAACATGTATTTAGTGGGTGATTATTATAGTGGCCATAATAGCTATGAACACACTTAAAATGGAAATGATGACTTAACCCTAATAATAAAGTTAATATAATAATTGCAATATTTAAAATAAGATAACCGAAATTTCATTTCTATGTTATGGATATTTAGAAATTTGATAGTTTGCAAATATTTTAATAAATTTTTAAATAATTTTTTCAATCTATTTTATTTATTTATTTCGGGCTAAGTCACATATATAATAATAAAGAACAAACATATTTTTGGGTAAAACTATTTATAATATTTTGAAAAGAAAGACAGAATAAACTCTTCGAATACAGTTTTGATTGTAAGATGAAATTTATTAAAAATTATAAAATTATGTTAAGTATTACTTTTCATGTAACAACATAGATGCTGTGTCAATGTTGATAAATTAGAAAAGGGTCTAAATATACACTACACTTTGAATATCAAAATAAAACTATTTAGGATATTCCTGGATCCCGTTATTTGTATTATACAGATTAAAGAAATTTTTTTGTTTATGTCTTTATCATTTCTAATTCTCTAGTCCAATTAAACACTAAGTAAATAATAAGAAATTTCACTATTTTTAATATACTTAGTACATGAACTTTGAATTCAACTTATTTTAAATTATTCTATTCTTTAAATTTAATTGAATTGAATAAGATAATTCACGTTTATTGATTTTTTTTGGATAAATTATTATCATATAATACAAAAAAAAATATTTAAATATTAAACAGGTATTAATAGTTAATACATAATAAAATTGATGATTTTTTAATTCCATCTTTATTGATATTATCCTTTTTTTATCAATGTTTGTCATGTTTTTGTTTACTTAACACTGTTCTTAATTTATATTGGTTAAAATTGGTTTTACTTAATATTAATTAATATTTTAATTATTTAGACTAACATGTGAGAATTTTTTATATTATGACCATGGCTAGTTGTTTTTGTGAATGACTTTTTTTTTCATTGATACAGGTTAAAAAATATATTAACTCACATCACTGATAAAAGATAATTCTAGGTGACTTTGATTGGAGGTTTTTTGTCTACATGGAAAAAAAATCCTGATAAAGTATTGATAAAAAATAATATTAATAACATTAATAACATTAATGTCTTTCAAAAAATCAATTACAATAGACATTGGAAAAAAAAAATCACGACATATGTCAATATAAGAAATAAGAAATTTAGTTCACCCCTACCAAAAACTAATCCCGACAATATCAGTTGAAAAAACCTTATCTAATAACAAGTATTGATTTACCGAAAAAAATTCTAACAATATGTAAATAAAATATAAGTTAATCTTGACCTATAAAATAATTCTTATTGAAACTGGTTGAAAAAAAAAAAAAAACTATGATTAATGCAACTGAAAATATTTTAATTTTAACTAACCCCAATGGAAAGCCAACAAGTAAATGAAAGACGCCAGAAGAAAATCAATTTCAAAATTAAAAATATAAAATTCTATATTTTTTATTTTAAATAAAATATGAAATAATCTAATTTTAAGTAATTGAATAACTCTTATAAACTCCTAATATTTCTTATTGAAAGTACTTATGAAACATTTATAAATTCTCTTTAAAAACAATTTATTTTCTTAAAATTATCTTTCCAAACACATTATACATAGTTAAGTAACACATAATACAAAACCAAAGGCACCATGAAAATATCTGAAGAGAAAAAATAATCAGAAAGCAAAGTTATTGCAGTAATAATAGAAGTCTTTCTAATGGACAATGTTGTATTGCCTTAGAATTTTCCATATCTGGTATAGTTGCTTCAGAAGCACTTTCTTTCTATATCTGAACTTGTATTATGAACTGGTTTGGGTTCTATGACCCATGTCCTTGTCTTTTTCATTGATCAACATCGGGTCATTTAGTTGAAAAATAACCATCATTTAATTATTGAAGAATAAAAATGAGTAATTCATTTTATATTTAAATTAGAGAAATAAAAAAAAAATAGACAGAGCGAAAATAAAATACGTGGTTTTATTTTAAATATATGGGGAATGGACAGGGGTGTAAATAGTGAATACGATGATATGGTAACAGGATGATCATGGTGTTGATTGTGGAGGAGAAGATTGAGCAGAGAAGTTATGGTAGTGAATGGAAATACCAGGAGCTCTTCTCTTCTTGAGAATGTCCATGCCACCGAGGAAGAAGACGATGGGTGAAAGAGTGGCCCAGTCCTCGTTCTCTGCGCTGTACCCAGCCAAAAGCTTCCTTCTCGGATAAACCTTGGTCAGTTCATTGTACCTCTGCAACAGCACACTAGGGTTCATGACAAAATTAACCTCCTTCTGGAACTGGTAATCCACAAAATCAACAAAGAACGGCACGGAACTGTACAAACGGGAGTAGAACTCCGTGTTGAGGTTAAACGTGGGGGAAATCGAAGCTTCGGTGATTACCCCGTTCTCCTTCAGGTTCCTTATCAGAGTTCCCACGCACTGGATAAAGTCACCGGGGGAGGCATCGATTTCCTCGTACAGCACGTCGATGCCGTCCACGTGGAGGTTCAGCTCCTCGCTCTGGACGAGGTGCGCGAGCGACTCGGTGGCGTTGGCGATCCATGTGTTGTTGTCGAGGGATTTGAAGGGCTGGTGGGTGCCGCGGTTGCCGATGGAGATGAACACTTTCACGTCAACATCCATGCTTCTGGCCTTCTCCTTGAACCGCTCGATGGCTTCCGGTGTCACCTTCTGGAGGTCCCAGGTGGGGCGGAAGATGCCGTTGGTGGGGCGGTCGTCGTCGTCGTAGTCGGTGGCGAAGGTGAGTGCGATCTGGTACTCCTTCAGGAACTTGTTCGAGACGAACACTTGCTCGAACGAGTCGTCGAAGGTGTATTGACGGAAAATGGACAACATTGTGTGAAGGAAGGGAAGAGTTTAAGGTTGCAGCTTCTTGTGTTTTGGTGTGGAAAATTGCATACCCAAGATACTCCTTATATACTGCTGCATGCAGGGTTTCATTCTTAATTTTCATAATGTTATTAATTTTTCAAATATAGGTAGATATTAAAATTATAAGAAGGAAATTATTATTATTATTGTTGCTGTTGTCGAGATATAATGAGTATTTGAATTGAGGTGGGAGAAAAGGAAAAAGTTAAAGGCAAGGTTTAGGGTTAGTGTGTGAAATGATATGGAACTTAATGAAACGGCAATGTGATGATGCTACGATTTCACCAACTCTGGCTAAGTGAAAACAAAAAATTTCATCTTCATTGGCTGCTGTTGGATATGTAGTCCTGGATTTCCGAACCTTTAGTTTGCCTATCTAAAAATGGAATACTATCTAAAAATATAAGGTTGAAAATTTGAGTGGTGAACAAATTATTTGAGTGGAAGAAAAAAGAGGGGTGCGGGAAGAAATGCCTAATAATAATTTGGTCGCGAACAAATTGAAAAGAGAAAACCGATGTAATTAATTTTTATTATTTTGTAGGAGTATTGTGAAGTGATTAAATGCTATTAATATTTAAGTTTTTGTTTCTTTTTAATGTATTATATTGAGTATGTTATGGTGTCCATCTATTACAATGCGTTGTTATTTTTTTTTTTTTTCATCAAACCCATCTCATTTTTGTTTTGTTTTTATTATATTTTATTTATATTCTCTCTGACGTTTTGTGGGTATTGCTAATACAATGCATTCTGAAGCTTAACAATATGGCAAAGTTTACAAAATAAGCTAACGTTTAATAAAAAAAATATTAAATTAATCTAGAGACATAAAGACAATAGTGACTCAAGAGTTTGGAAGGCTTAAAATAAATTTAAGATATAAAGCCTTTTATTTAAATTTTTTTTATTTCTTTTATGCAAAATTATTTATTCAATTATCATAATTAATTTCATTTAACAATTTTTTCAATAGATAATTGGACTAATTTGTTGGTTCTTTTTCCATAGATTATTGATGTTAAATAAATTTTTATTATCTTTAGCTTTGAGAGATGTTTCACCTAAAGCAAATAACACTATAATTATTAATATTAGTCTATAAGTTATACATGCATTGCATTTGGAAAAGAATATATTCTTTTTATATAATTAAAAATGTCAATTGGTTTATCATTTTCCAAATTATCTTATTCATTCGAAGAGCACCCATTTATATTTTGTAATTCAATTTTCTTATCTATTTTTATAAATTTATTCATAGGTCCTTTTTGTGATGCAATTAAAGTCTTGATTCTTTTTTTTTTTTAATTTTGAACCGTCTAATTCAAATTTTATAGTTGACGTATCTATATATTTTTATATGAAATAAAAAATTATAATATATAAAACACTACCAAAGATAAATATATAAAATGAATAAATTAAAAAAATTAAAATCTCTGGTTGTTAAGAAAGTAAACTCGATAGTAAACTTGTAGTAAAAACAGAAGCAAAAAATTAATCGGTGTCAAAAGTTATTATATGTTTCGGTTCTAAAGACCCGAAGCAAAAAACTTGGCTAAATATAAAAAAAAAACTCGAGCCAAAAGCCCTTACCACACTGGTGTTAACTCATTAATTACCATTTTTAATACCAATAAAAATTAAGAGACATTAATAATAATTTTATTAATTCTCGTACATAAATTTATAATTAATTTAATAGAGATATATTAGTAATAAAATACTTTTGAGTCCTTTTTTATCTTAAACATAATTTTATAATTATTTTAATATAGATAAATTAGTACTAGAAAAGGTTTTTGAGGCTTTTTTGTTAAACATAAATTTAAAATTAATTTAACAGAAAATTAAAAAAATTTAAGGTTTTTTTTTCTTAGACCTAAAATAAGTGTTTCACTCGTTTTATCACTTTATTCTTGAACCGATCTTATCTATAGATTATTATTCAAGTGGTTTCAAACTTTTTTTTTTCTTCTTCATTTGAAAATAACTGTATAAAGTTTTACAAAGAAAGTGGTATCTAATAATAGCAATCAGTATAGACCTGTACGTTAATACTAATAATTATAGAAATTATAACATCTATTTCATGGGTGATTATTATAGTGGCATAATAGCTATGAACACACTTAAAATGGAAATGATGACTTAACCCTAATAATAAAGAAGTTAATATAATAATTGCAATATTTAAAATAAGATAACCGAAATTTCATTTCTATGTTATGGATATCAAGAAATTTGATAGTTTGCAAATATTTTAATAAAATTTTAAATATTTTTTTTTCAATTTTTTATTATTATTTGGGTCTAAGTACACATATAATAATAAAGAACATACATATTTTTGAGTAAAACTATTTCTAATATTTAGAAAAGGAAGACAGCAAAAAAAACTCTCCGAATACATATATAATGCAAGAACTTTATTAAAAATTATATAATTATGTTAAGTTTTACTTTTCATCTAACAAACATACATGATGTGTCACTTTATATTACTTATAGCGTTACATAATTCAATAGTTTTGTTAATTTGATGAATTAGAAAAGGGTCTATATATACCACTACATATCAAAATAAAACTATTTATGATATTCCTGGATCCCATTATTTGTATTACAGATTTTTTTTTTGTTTATGCCTTTATCATTTCTAATTCTCTAGTCCAATTAAACACTATATAACTAAATATTAATAAGAAATTTCATAATTTTTAATATCCTTAGTACGTTGACTTTGAATTCAACTTAAATTATTTTATTCTTTAAATTTAATTGAATTGAATAAGATAATTCAAGTTTATTGAACTTTATTTTTTTGGATAAATTGTATCATCTAATACAAAAAAATATTTAAATATTAAACGGGTATTAATAGTTAATAAATAATAAAATTGATGATTTTATTATTCCATCTTTGTCAATATTATCCTTTTTCTATCAATGTTTGTCATGTTTTTATTTTACTCTTCTTAATTTATATATTGGTTGAAATTGGTTTTACTTAATATTAATTAATATTTTAATTATTTATGACCATGGTTAGTTGTTTTTTCTAATGACTTTTTTTTATTGATACAGGTTAAAAAATATATTAACTCACGAGGGATCTGGTACCAATATTTTGGGCTGTCAAAATTTTAGTTGAATTTCTTCTTTTAGTTTTTTTTTTGTCCAAAAAGTGAAGTTGGTTATCTAGTTTTTTTAGTTTCAATTTAGTCTTGATTTTTTAAAAATTGATGAAATTTAGTCATTTTCGTTAAATTTCTTAAAGCATTGCAAATATTTTTCATAAAAATTGATACTAGAATTATGTTAATTACATAAACAAAACAAATCATCCTTAGTCAGAATTTTAAATTTTGATAAAAAACCTTGATCTCATAAACAAATTTAACAAAAAAAGAACAAAATTGCATCATTTAAAAAAAATCAAATTAAGATTAAAAAAACTGGAAGACCAACTTAATATTTTTGAACGAAAATAAAAATCAATAGAATAATATCCAAATTTTTTATATACACTAATAAAAACATTATATTTACTTTTTTCATCATAATAAAAAAATAAAAGAATTATAATTATAAAATTAAATATAAATAATTTTTATAATTTTACTATAATTAATTTTCATTTATAATAATTAAGTTTAAAAAACAGTCAAATAAAAAAAATTAAATTAAACAAATAATCACTTAAAAAATAATATTAATAAAATAATTATTTTAAATTTAAAAAAATATTAAAAAAATATAATTGAAAATGTGAAAAAAAAACTTTTTTTTATAAATATAAATATATAAAAAAATTAAATATAAAATATATTAAAAATATTAAATTTTAAAAAAAGATATATTTAAAATTATATATATTAAAATATATAGATAAAAAAAAAATTGGGAGACATGGCCCTCTAGGTCCGCCGCTGTCACTGATAAAAATAATTCTAGGTGACTTTGATTGAAAGTTTTTTGTCAACAAGGAAAAAGAACAATCTAATAAATTATTGATAAAAAATAATATTAATAATATTAATGTCTTTAGAAAAATCAATTATAATAGACATCGGACAAAAAACAAACAAACAACCACGACATATGTCCATATAAAAAATTTAGTTCACACTTACAAAAAGCTAATCTCATCCATATCAGTAGAAAAAACTTTATCTAATGACAAGTGAGAATAACATTGATTTACCAAAAAAATTCTAACAACGTGAATAAAATATAACTTTTATTAACATCTATATAAACAATATATATTATTTGACATCGCCAAAAACAATCTTCCAAACTTCGATGGTTAATTAACGGTTAATCTTGACCTATCAAATAACTCTCATTGAAACAGGTTGAGATTTATGATTAATATCAACGGAAAATATTTTAATTTTAACCAATCCTAATGGAAAACCAACAATTAAGACTAAAATCAAGTTAAATAAAAAATATAAAATTCTGTGTTTTTTTTCTAATTTTAAATAAATGATCGAATAATATAATTTTATGTAATTTAATAACTCTTATAAAATTCTAATTTCTTACCGAAAGTACTTACGAAACATTTATAATTCTCTTTAAAAACAAATGATTCTCTTAAAATTATCTTTTCAAACACATTATACACAGTTAAGTTAACACATAATAGAAAACCAAAGGCATCATGAAAATCTCTGAAGAGAAAAAACAATCCGAAAGCAGAGTTACCTTGCAGTAATAATAGAAGTCTTTCTAATTATGTGGTTTGGGTTCTATGACCCATGTCTTTATCTTTCACGGGTCATTTAGTTGAAAAATAACCTTAATTCAATTATTTATGGATAAAAATGAGTAACTCATTTTATATTTAAATGAGAGAGAAAATAAAAAAAAGGTAAAGAGAGGGAGATAAAAGATGTCGTTTTATTTCATATATAGGTGGGGAATGGATAAGATGATGAGGGTGCAAATAGTGAAGAAGCAGATGATGTAAATAGTGAATAAGATGATGGTACTAGGAGAGTGATGTTCATTGAGGAGCAGAGAAATTATGGTAATAAATGGAAGCACCAGGAGCATTTTTCTGCTGGAGAATGTCCATGGCACCGAGGAAGAAGACGATGGGTGAAACAGTGGACCAGTCGGCGTTCTCTGCGCTGTACCCAGCCAAGAGCTTCCTTATGGGATAAATCTGGGTGAGCTCATCGTACCTCTGCGCCAGCGCAGTAGGGTCTGGAACACGATCAAGCTCCGTCTGGAACTGGTAATCCACATAATCAAACAAGGACGGCATGGAAGTGTACAAAGTAGAGTAGAAGTCGGTGTTGAGGTTAAAGGTGGGGGAAATGGAAGCTACGGTGATTACCCCATTGTCCTTCAGGTTCTTTATCAGACCTCTCACGCAATAGATAAAGTCAGCGGGTGAGGCATCGATTGTCTCGTACTGCACGTCGATGCCGTCCACTTGGAGGTTCACCTCCTGGATGAGGCGCGTGAGTGAGTCGGTGGCGTTGACAATCCATGCTTCTCTGTCGGGGGATTTGAAGGGGTGACGGTTGCCGCGGTTGCCGATGGAGATGAACACTTCCACCTCCACGTCCATGCTTCCGGCCTTCTCCTTGAACTGCTTGATGGCTTCTGGTGTTACCTGCGCAAGGTTCCAGACGGGGCGGAAGATGCCGTTGGTGGGTTGGTCGAGTTCGTCGTAATCGGTGGCGAAGGTGAGTGCGATCTGATACTCCTTCAGGACCGTGTTCGAGAAGTACACTTGCTCGAACGAATTATCGAAGGTGTATTGACGGAAAATGGACAACATTGTGTGAAGGAAGGAAAGAGTTTAAGGTTGCAACTTCTTGTGTTTTGGTGTGGAAGATTGCATACCCAAGATACTCCTTATATACTGGTGCAGTGCAGGGTTTCATTCTTCATTTTCATAATGTTATTCATTTTTCACGTGTCCTTCATCTTCCAAATATTAAAATTATAAGAATGAAATTATTATTATTATTATTATTATTGTAGAATTAAAAATATATATGAGTAGATATAGTGAGTATTTGAATTGAGGCAGGAGAAAAGGAAGAAGTTAAGGACAAAGTTAGGGTTAGTGTGATGCTACGATTTCAATAATTCTGGCTAAGAAACAAAATAAGTTCCTCTTCATTGACTACTTTTGGATGTGTGGTCCTGGATTTCCGAAAATGGATACTATGTAAAAATATCTATATGTCAAAATATTTTTTACATTTCTGACCAAAATATTATTTAATATTTTTCATTTTTCATTTTAAAACTTTAGTTTAGTTTTTTTTTTTTCATGATTCAATTTGAGAGAGAAAGTTAGATTGTAGTTGGTGATGAGTGTTAATTAGCATAGATTGTAGAAGATGCAGGCCTCCACATCATTTTGTTCGCATTAGGATATTATGTTTTTCTGGTTAAGAGTTTGCAATATGAACACAACTAGAGTTATTTGCATAATTTCTTTCACACAATTATCCTTTTTTTTTTCTTGTAGTCAATGACAATTTGTGAAAGGAATGAACATATTAATTAGGTTTATGTTTACATTCAAATATTGTATCAGACTTAGGGAGAACAAAGAGAGAGAGAGAGGGAGAGTGTTGAGTTTTAGTTTAAAGGAATAAAAGAGATTAACAAAAGGTATATGAACTCAACTCTGAAGAAACTTTTCTTGCTTTTACCTTTTAACTTAAATGTCGATAGAAAAATTATTTTTTAACAATTAAATTTTGATAAATTTATTTTATAAGATGATATTTTTTAAGTGATTTTTTATTTTCTTTATTTTTCTATTTTTTATGTTCCAAAATCACTTAAAAGATGTTACTTCAAGTGATAAAAAAAAAATTATCAAAATATCATTACCCTTACCTGTATTATTATAAAAGAAACCTGAACTTGATAAGATGATTATATAACTTCTAAAATCTGAATACTTATAGAAAAAAAATTACAAATCACAGTACATAAATGAATCGATCATTTAACCATTAATCTACTAACATAATTAATCATATTCATAACAAAATTTATTTTAATTAATATTTTTAAAATAAAATTATTGAAGAGAGTATTACTAAAAAAAAGAAGGATTTAAATATTTATAATAAAATAAATTTTAAATATCCACAAAATAATGATCATCAATAGGAGATGTTAAAACTCTCCACACAAAAACCTTCACAATATAACTCATGTAATAGGAATCGTCCAAAATTTTACAAATTGGTTGATACAACTCTAAATGTGGAAATTTTAAAACCTCCGTAACAAACTATAAATTATATTTTTTTGTCCCTATTTTCAATTTGCTCCCTCAATTTTTTTTATCTCAATCTGGTCCCTATTTTGGGAAATTTGATGCAATCAAGTCCTTTCCGTTAGTGATGTAGGAACGGTGTTAAATGGAGTGTCACATGTTGGTTTCTGGCTTTTTTGAATTTTTTTATTTATTTTTATTTGTTTATATCTTTTTTGAATTTTCTTTTATTTTTATTTATTTTTTATAAATTTTTAAAAAATTAAAAAATTTGCTCGTGCCATGTGGCAGTGACAATGTCACGTGTCACTATTATGGCAGATGTCATTTTCTCATTCTCAATTTGATCATTTTAATTTTTATTTCAATTTAGTCTCAATTTTTATAAAAATTATGCAATTTCGTCCCCTCCAAATGAAAACAAAAATTAACTTTTATATAAATGTTATACAAACATTTTTATTAAATTGAGAATAGGGGAATGACACATGGCATAATAGTGACACGTGACACTATCAATGCCACATCGCACGATGTCAGCTTGACACGTGGCTAAATTTTTAATTTTTTTTAAAAAATTTAAATAAATAAATAAATAATTCAAAAATATTCAAAAAAATCAAAAAATCCAAGAACTGACACATGTCACTCCATTTAACGTCGTTACTACACCATTAACGGAAAAGACTTGATTGCATTAAATTTCCCAAAATAAGGATCAAATTGAGATAAAAAAAATTGAGGAATCAAATTGATATTTTGCTACGAAAATGGGAACCAAAGGTATAATTTAAACTTTTCTTTTTGTAGTGGAAGGAAATGAAATACGTAAATTAGATTACACATAACAAATAACTAAGCCATAAAACGAAAACGATTAAACAAAATTTTAAATTTGTATGTTGTTTCGGGTGTAGGGATCAAGCACCTACTGTCAACACTCAAGTTACTCTTCAACCTTTACTATCTGTGTTCTCTTCAATTAGCTCGTCGAATCCTTCGTTCAATACAATTTTTCTCCTCCTCCGTTCGGTCAAGCGGGCGATAAGTGTACCTGTCTAAAAGGCTCTGATCCTTAAGTTAGTTAAGGTCGATCAGTAGGTAGTAGTAACTGTTGTAATAAATGCGAATTAAAGATCCTCACCAACCTACCTTGGGCCTCTATTTATAGTTTTCGGTGTGGGCCTATGATTAGGGTTTCTTAATCATGGCTTAATTGCTTTTTAAATTTCATTATTGACTTGTATTATCTTAATCTATTTCTAACTTACTGGTTCGGTTTTGGCTTGGCCGCCCGACCAAGGGTCGTGCGGCCTGGCGGGTGTCCTTATGGGTGAGGGTCTCCATGGAGATGGAAACAAAGTTCAAATGGAATTGAAAGCAGAGGAAGTATTTAGCCCGTCTGACCGACAGGTAGCTGATTTAGCGTGTCCAAGGTAAGGTCTGTCTGTAACTGGTAGTCTGTGACTGTTTGATCTTAGTCCGCTTAGCCGATGGGCCGAAAAGCCATACAGTACATATGTGTATAAAGAAAATTTACCACTTCACTGTTAAATACATGCATCTGTATTAAATAAAAGATTAGAGGGTTAATTACTGACTTTTGTATGTATACAATATATTTGCTAAAAATTTAAAATAAATTTCAATATCTTTCTTACAATTTTGAAGAAATACAACCCGGATGGGCTCCAGCACGTGTAGTATAGCTTATTTTCAATATTTCCATAACTTTTATTTTTATAATTGTTGTATTTGATAATGTTGATTGAACAATTTTAGTTTAAAATCTACTGTAGCATAAAAATTACCATTTCTTAAAAATAATGAAATTTAGTATTTGATGAAAAAATTAGCATAAAAAAAATTAAAATAAATTTCAATATTTTGTTTATAATTTTGAAGAAATACAACCTGGATGGGGTCCAGCACGTGTAGGATAGCTTAGTTTCAACCAATGTTTCCATAATTGCAGCATTTGATAATGTTTATTAGTCAATTTTATTTTAAAATCTAATGTAGCATAGAAAATGACCATTTCTTCAAACTAATGAAATATAGTATTTGATAAAAATAAAAAATTAGCATAAAAAACATGTTAAAATAAATTTCAATATTTTTCTTATAATTTTGTAGAAATACAACCTGGATGGGTCCAGTAGCAGTGTAGGATAGCTTAGTTTCAATCAGTATTTCAATAAGTGCAGTATTTGATATTTGATTGAACAATTTTATTTTAAAATCTACTGTAGCATAAAAAATTACCATTCAGATTATATCTATTAAATCTTACAATCATATTCTTGTTTTCAGTAAATCAAATTCGATTATATAGTTTTAAAAAGTACAAAGAAATAATATATTTATAGTTATTCAACTTTAATAAATATCAACGCAGCACTTACGTAATGTATAATTATAATTCAAAACATGAATTAATAAAAGTTAAATCATATATAAATTATTCATACTACAAAAAATAATGTAACTTGTACTTATATAATTTGTTCTCTATTATATGAGTTTTT
>Ga0209589_1010835_pt1 | contig 13119 bp, 5 predicted proteins | sample CowpeawhiteBW_FD_187525 | JGI IMG/M metagenome (GOLD analysis project Ga0209589, IMG submission 187525) | Root nodule microbial communities of legume samples collected from California USA - Cow pea white BW (SPAdes) (version 2) | ecosystem: Host-associated > Plants > Roots > Nodule | place: USA...
ATATATATATATATATATATATATATCAGTGTTAAATTATCGAGTTGATAAGGGTACACGCTAAAAACATATTCCGAGTTTGTTTTTACATGAATAAGTCAAATTGGAAAACATGTGATTCAAATTTTACGTTAGAGATTTCATGTAGTCTAGAAACAAGGTAAATTTAATCGAGTAAAGTCTATTATAATAAAATTTAGAAACTTTAGATAAATTTAATCAGTAAAATCTATTATAACAAAATTTATGTTAAAAGAGATTGAAAATTTAAGTATGAGTCTAAGTCACACATTAGGTAAAGATGAGAAAGTTGAGTACATAAGGTTCATAATCCCATTGTCTTAAGATTTGTGGTTAAAAATGGTGTCAATACCTTATGTAATTGAGTTCAGGTCTTGGTGTTGTGTCTCTCCGGTGATTCTCTCTCAAAAGGTCCAACAAAATATTAGTGCTTTAAGATTTTAGTCGATATTAGTTTTTTGAATAATTTGTAACTTTCCGTATGCAAAACCTGAATATGAATCTGCAGACATGAAAGAAAAAGAGTATTTGAGGGTTGAACATAGTAGTGACAAGGTTGTTGCATCCAAATTGTTAGGGACAAATCTCCGCTGAATCTTCTCTCGGTTTGCTCCCATTTGAAACCAAAAGGTGTGCGGTTCGGTACACCAAACGTGAATCGTTCAATTTTGGGGCACAAGGTGAAAGGTACTTCCACATATATGCTAATTAGGTTGATAGGAGCAACATAGATTTTTATTTTTTTTTGTTTATACAGTGTAATTACTACATAGACCGATTTTAATACTAATTTTACTAATAATTTGTTGTTATTGACAAAGATTTTTAGTTTCCAAAACCAAAAATAAATTAATTTTAAATTGTTTAACACGATTAAAAATCGTGCTTGTGTTTATTTCAGCTATAACTTTATATTGAGATGTATATTATTTTAATAAAACGGCTTGTGCAAAATGAAGTGGATATAAAATTATTGGTAGTAGGTAGGGGTTTGTGGGAAGCATATAATTGTCTAATGGAGAAAGTGATAATTAATTTAGTTACTTATTATTGTGAAATAGTCAAATATTTCGATTTGGACATCAACAAGTGGTTCAAAAACAGTTCAAAAATAGATTACTTAAAAATGGAGAATTGTGACGTGAAAATTTGGGCTGTCATATTCAATGCCAACGATTCAAATAATAGCTGCTAGCCTTTCCTTTTCACCAATGATTGAATTCAATCTTATAAATAATAATTTCATTGAAATATCAATGTTATAGATGACACTAATAAAAAATTAAAATTTGTAACCCACACTAACAAAACACCTGTAGCATATATAGATGTTACACTAAAACAAATATTGATGAAATGTATGTAAAGAAATTGTATAACATTAAAATTTTAACATCAAACTATACACAATATGAAAACAACTATTCGACATATATATACTTTTTATCAGACCACATAAATATTATGCAAAATGAGATTCTGTGGTTACATTCTTGTAACGTGGTGGTCTGGTTTCTATTTCCATCAATGAAACAAAGGAGAAATATTAGGATTTTTAATATTTTTCAATTAAGGATAATTAAATCATTTTAATAGGGCTATGGGATGCGGGACGAAAATATGGGTGCAGGAAGAAAGGTTTATTTTTTTACATATTTTTAGTAGCCCAGACCACTACGGACTATGGGCTATGGGCCTAGTAGTTAACTGCCAAACAAGTAACCCACGTATACATATTCTTTTAATAGTCTCTTATTTCTTAATGTTATAAGAAAATGAGTTTGATATAAAAATAAAAGGAAAAATAGAAAATTCATTTCATTCAAATGTTTTTTCTTTAAAAAATTGCATAACCTTTTTTGATAGCTAAAAAAAGAAGCAAAAAATTATTTTCATGAAGGATATTTTGGTTAAAAACTATTATAGTGTGAACTTAGTAAAAAAGGGGTGAGAATGATCAAGTCCGTAGTTAGATTTGGTAGAGACTATTAACAAAGCCAGGCCCAACACGCTGGTGTGTACTATTCTTATGAATTCTTTAAACTTTTACAATATTCTAATTATGATTTGAAAGGTCTCTTTATTCTTTAAATATTTTTACTTAAAATTTAAATTGCGTAATGTTTTATGCTGAATAGTTTATCTAATATTATTTATAATATATGAAAGTGACTTGTATATAACAAATACTAGCATCTACGTGTATAGTTATGACATTCATTTTATTTGTTTTACAAATTAAAGTCTGGTACAACATTAGAAAGTTATATTTATTTAAATCATGAAATAATCTGAGCTCATCATTAAAAAAAAAAAGTAACTCACATTATGGTTCAAAATTTGGATATTTGTGATTCAATGGGCCATGAAATATTTTCCACCACGAAAAACAAAAAGGTCAAATGACCCTATTCCTTTAAAATTCCAATCTCTATTGTGTGTAAAACAAACAAAACATAATAACTACTGTGACATTAAATTTTGTTACATATTAATGCACGAACAATACCAAAAAGAAAATTATTAGTCACGTGCATTACTTGTGAAGTATTCAAGAACAAACAAAAAAGTTGCACATGGACGAATTTTATACAAAGATTTATTAAAAATACAAATAAATCAAATAAAATGAAATTATATATAAGTTAAAAGTAGAAATTTAGAGAAATCACGTAAAAGAACAGACACACTTATTTTAATTTATGAGAAACCTAATTTTTTTTCTCTGATATTTAAGAAAACGTTAATTCAAATAAATGTTAGTTCAAATTGGGTACCTTTTTATAAATCAATTGCAGGATTTTGATTTATGTTTTTTATTTTATTAACTTTTTAATTATGAAGCGGCTGTTTTAAATATTAAATATGTTTTTCATTTCCAAACTATTTTAAAAACTAGGTGTTATTATTCTTAAGCTAAATTTATATATATTTGGTCTTTCCACATTATGAAATTAATATAAAACATCTTTTCCAAGCAAATGTTTTCTGAAATAATAGGCATTACTCATAAGAATAGATATCAATGATCTTCAATTATGAGTTTGGATTTGGTCACATTTCAATAATGGTGAATTCACTATCTATATCATCAAATACTATATATTTGTAATCCATAATAACCACAATTATGAGTGTTTGGTAATACCCTAAACATGCTTCAAAATGAAGAGCATATAATGGTAATTTGGTGTAATTAAGTATCTAGCCTTAGTTATCAAGTAAGTTATACAATTATTGAAATAATAATACTTCCACGTACATATAAATCATACTCATTATTCTTATTTTTATTTAATTATTTTCCTTCACAACACCCAATGAACTATCTACTAGAAAGAGATGTGTAAAAGTTGCTGAGATACAAGTTTTGGTATAATTTTCATTTTATATTTAGGAATTTAAGTTTAATATCTGAGCAGAAAATATCCTGAATAAAAAGTAGATGATTAATTTAATATAATTAGTTAATTAATTGAGAAGGCAAGAATATTGAATATTGAGAGTTTGTTGACTTTGAAGAGAATGGAGAAGTAGTGATTTCGAAATGAGAAAAGTGGGGAATGTTCTGCACAAATCTAAGTTATGCACAATTTTATAAAACCCTAGATTCTATGTAATGGAAGGGATCTTATTTATGTACATTCATTCCCCACCATTCCTTGCTAATTCTTTAATTTCACCTTCTACACTATATATTATACTATTCTTTCAAAAGTTCTACTTATTAAATCAATTTTCTTATCAATTTAATCTTTTCCATATTGAATGCATTACTTTAAAAAAAAAATATGACCACTTTCATTCTTTATCTCAGATCTTTGCAATATTATTTTATTATTCAATTTTCATCTATCCTTTATCTCTCCACTTTCATTCACTTTTCTCTTTCTCTTTATATCAATATTTTTGTTTCTAAAAAAAGAATATATTTAGTATGAGAAATTAAATTTACTTTTTGAATACCACACGGTTTAAATTATATGGTCGATCAACGGTTCGACTTTACAGGATAATTTTAAGACAATTTAATTTGTAAATATCTTAAAGTTAAATTTTCAGTAACTTTGATACATTTTTATTACAAGTCATAATTCATTAAATTAATATAAAATACTATACTTTTTAACAATTTATAACCACTCAATGAAAGATATGATGATCAAAGTTTATCAAAAATATTATAAAGTTTAAAACATTTCGTTTAAATGACATATACTTAAACTAATAGGTAATGTCATGATGTTAAAAAATTTAATGATAATATAATTAGTCATTACCTTAACTAACTAAATTAGATACTATTTTATAAATAAAAACTTAGTAATATCTAAAATATTCATTATTATTAATAAAAGATTATAATGAGTCTGTGAATTGGAATTTAAATGCATAACTAATATTAATTACCAAATTTTAGTTACTTATTATTATTAAATTTAAATTAATCCCTAACGGGTATATATATATATATATATATATATATATATATATATATATATATATATATATATATATATATATAAACTACATCATAAGTAGTCCTTAATAGAATAAATACAAATGATGTACATCATAAAAAATAATCTACAAAGTATGTTCATATATTTTGTAAAATATAATTTCACGGGGATAAATTAATTTAATTTTAAATAACTAATTCATGCTATAAAATATATTGAAAAGACTTAAATATATTAAGTGTACTCATAAACTAATACTCAACACATAAAAAACAGACACTACTAATTTGTTAGGTCGTTTATAGATGAAAAGGTTTATTAGAAAGGTATAACATCAGTGAGACATAAGTCCAACGATATAAAAAATTAACACTACTTTCAACTCCAAATTTTAATACAATAGATCTAAGGATATTTATTCTTATATAATGTTACACTTTTTCATTTCTACCAAATATGAGATTATGTATATAATTCTTAATCATATTAAGTGTACTCATACACGTAGTTAATGTCATTTTACGTATATTGTTTATGACTATGTAAAATAGGTAATTATGGTTAAATTAAAATTACTTTTTAAAGCATTTAGGCAGTAAAAAAATTGGAATGAATAAGTTGAAAACTATTTTATTAATGTTTTCCTTTTTTAAATTATTAAATTTATTAGAAATGTTTCATCAATTTATCATATCATGTAATTATTTATTAAATTTACTAAAAATGATTCATCTATTTTCTTTAATTTTATATATTTTTGTTCAATCTAATTATTTTTTTATTTTTCATATTCTTTTTAATTTTCTTAAATCCATCCTTACATCCAAATACGAATTACATTCCCAATTAAATCAAATACTTTTAGAATGAGATTCGTTGGATGCAATGTCATTCGCTGGAAATGAGGTTTAGCACGATTTTTCTTTCTTTCTTAAATTAGGGTTTGATAACTTCAAAAGTTACCTTATACTGATAAAAGAAAGTTCCCAAAAATATGTACATAATAATTGAATAACACGACACGAATGAATAATGTGAAGAAGAAGGACAAGAGTGAAAAGATATGAAGAACAGTAGTTTTATTTCTTCCATTGTAACAAAAGATAGTATTGTTTTCTTCTTCACCCTTCTGAAATTCCAATCTACCTGAATCCAAAGGTTCCACATCCATATCCATTGCATCAAACAACACCACAAAGAATGTATCAAACGTCAATTCCAAAAACTGACTAGTCTAATTTCAAATTACGAATGAGAATTCAGTCAAGTTCATATCATCATCATCATCATGTTGTGTTGCCCCCACAAACCCTTTTCCTCAACCAACCATGTATACAAATACATACACACACATATACCCAAAATGAGGATGTGTTACTCTCAAATCAAATCTCAATAAATTATAAAAACCTTACAAATCCATCACGTGATGTGTCTAAGCTCCTCCAACATGCTACCCCACCAAATAATCAATAATCCAAGTACTAAAAATTTTCACTTCCCACTATTTTGCCTTGTAGTAACCAACCACCGATACGCTTGATCCAATACGTACGTGTGTACTTTACTTCACACAGAAATTTTCATACCTAGGGCAAGGAAAAGAAATAAAAAAAGAAAGAGAAAGGTAGTGGTGCTTGGGGAACCATGCTTTCTCAACTTTTTCCCTTTGGTATTGGTACTAGTTGCAGCCAATGGGAGAGTGTTGAGGCGCACGAAAATCCAATATAGAAGAAACAAGTTTTGAATAATGGTTGCATGTTTGTTTGTTTGTTTGTTTAATAATGTGATGATGGTGTGGATTGTAATGGAGGCCGTCCTTTTCTGAAGATCATGGATTACTTATATATAAATTTGGTGAATTATTATTTTAACTTTTATGATTGAATTGAAGGTGGGTATTGTTAAAGCATTCCAATTCCCATGACACAACTGGTCAAACCCCCACTCTTTTAACCCATTTCTTTTTCCTTTCCGATTCCCATCCTTTTCGTCCCTTTCTTTGCAAACAAACAATTCTCACTCAAACACAAACCTCCCATCATTACACTCAGCAAACCAAAACAAAACAATTCATTCATTGCTTTCTCTCTGCGTCTTTCCATTGCACACTTCAACAACATTGCCTCACTTTCTCACTGCTCTGTGTTTTACCTTCTACTTACGTCTATCAAGTTTCCAACAATAACATATCATACATTTCAGGATTCGACTCCTAAGAATTACTGGTTTATACATTAATTCTTTAATTTAGAAGTTTAATATATAAACCTTTTTCCTACAAATCAATGCGTGTTCAAATTTGGTTACCTTCTAAGCTGGTGCTGTTCAACGTAAAAAGCAAACATGACACAGAAGATGATTTTTGTTAATTTTGTACAAACTTGCATAGAGCAGGATAAGAAGGAAGGCAAAGAGAAAGAGAAAGAGAGGGTTGAAATGAATCTTCAATTTCATTTTCGTTTTTGTCTATTGACTAACAAAATTTGTGTATGATTTACAAAGGCGGTAATAGGAGTAAAAGGATGATCAGAAGGGCATAATATGAGTGGTTTTGGTGTCGTAAGATGAAAGACACGACTTAGAATTAACCCGAAATATCTTGAGCAAATCCGCAGACATTTGGCGCACTTGCGCCGAGCAATTACTCTGCATCAGAAGCAGAATCTTGGTCAAGCCGTTAGCCTTCGTAACGGCCTCTTGCGCCGTCTCATCCCGAAACAGATAACACACGCTCCACAGCGTCGTAACGGCGTGTTCCGTTGCCACGCTGGACACTTTCAGCACCTTGTTCACTATCGCCGCCACGCACGCCGAATCCTCGCCTATCTCCAACCTCCCTTCCTTCGTAGACGACACCGTTTCCACCAGCTTCAGAACCTTCTCCGTCATCGACACGCTCATGTTCGAACCGCAAAGAAGCTTCGACAACACCTTAACCGCTCCCAGACGCACCAGCTTCATCTTGCTCCGTCTCGGAGACGAAATCGCCACCAGGCACGACAAACAGTTCTCGATTAGATCCGGATCTTTCTCCGGCGTGATTAGCTTCAGCAATTCGGACACCAAACCTTCCTTCTCCGCTATCATAAGCTTCGATTCCACGTCCACGGCGACCGACGTCAAAACCCTAACCGATGCTATCTGCGTGGCATGGCTCCCTTGTCGGAGAGCGACGAGCAGAGAATCCAGACTCTGTTTTTCTGCCTCGCCCTGCCTCTTCAGTATCAGGTTTTTCAGCCCCTCGCGATCTTCCATTTTTCCGATAACCAAATCCAACGCCGTAACGACCTGTTCGAGGAACTCGACGCCGCCATTGACATTGTCGAGGAAGCCAACCAGCAGCGGCACGAAGCATTCCGTTCTGACGAGAAAATCGCGGTTCTCCTCGGAATCCTGCGCGAACCGCGCGATTTTGGCGAGCGAGTCGAAGCGGTTGTCGGCGCGAGTCTGCAAGTCGGAGATAGCGAGGAGGATTTGTTCCTTGGAGGGGAGGGATTGGGAGTGGGTGGAGGTGGGGGAGTGAGGCGGGTGGAGTTGGTGGAGGGAGTCTGACCAGATCTGGATGAGCCTCTGTAAGGTTCGGTTAGGAACAAATTCCTTGGTTTGAAGAACCTGCATGGTGGCGGGACACGTGTTGTTGCCGTTGTCGAGCCAGCGTTGGATGCTGGAACGGTCGTAGGTAACGCCGGTGGAGAGGCTGACGGGGGATTTCATGACGTCGAGGGATATAGGGCAGCGGAAGAAGCTGGGAACGGTGATGTAGAGATCGTCTCTAACCATGGTGGTGAGAAGACAGAGAAAGAGGTGGGCGATGGAGCGGAGAAGAAAGGGGTGTTTAAAGAAAAGAGAGAGAGTCAAAGGTAGAGTGACGTGTTTAGTATTTATTTTGGAGGGGTAGGATGGGAAAAGCGTTGACACGTGCGGAGGGTGGGAAATAATTGCGTATGATGAGGAGGAGAAGGTGGGGGTGGGAAAGAGGGGACCACAGAGGAAGGACTTATAATTGAAATTACTTTGGTGCTGAGTCTGGGTCCCACCCACGGTTCCATCGGTCGGCTTCATTACATCATCCATATGTTGGGGGAGTCCAACCTTCGACAACGACAACCACCTCCCACTCCACCTGCAACTGCAAGTGGGGTAAACCCCCTTACCCTTTTCTTTTCTTCTTACCAAACTATAATTTCCCTTATTTCTACATTCACTCACATATTCTTACAAAATCATCATCATCATGCCCATGCTATTTCACTCTCGCTCACTCCCACACGTTCACAATCCAAATTTTTTCAATTATACTTCTTATTTAACTACTGCACAACAAAGTTCTCGTTTAATTATATACTATCAATCTGGTTTAAAAGGTTTTCACATAAAAATTCAAATATTTTTCTCCTTATCTAACTTATCATCTCTCAATTTACGCATTCTCTCACAAATACTTTTCGAAAAAATTAACTACTGCTATTTTTACTTTTTAATCAAACATTATATTTTTCAATTTTTTTTTCGATTTAATTACGTTTTATACCCGTCATCATAATGCATTTGTTTTAAACATACACTATTTTAATAAAATTGTTTCAAAAATGCTTACCTATTACTACTTCCATTACTAAACAAGTAAAAGCATATAATATTACTAAACTTGGATGTTATGAAATAATCAGATTGGAACTGGATTTCATGATCACAACTCTAAACAATCATTTAAACAATATATCTCTAACATATTAAAACATTAACATTAAAGGTATTTAAGCCTTAATATCTTAGAAACAAATTCTAAATGTAAAATTACTAATTCCTTAGATATTTTAACAAAAGAACACATTAAGAAAAGATATATAGAATGACCAAGAGCTTAGGCCTATATGTAGAACCAAACCTCTTGATTTTTCTATCCATATCTAGGTTTCAAAACGTTTTTTAGTGATTAGATACAAAAAACACATAGATATTCTACCATGCACGAAAAAAATGAAGATAGAACACAAAAATAATGAAAGATATTCTATTGCAAAGAAGAAACTAGAATGAGTTTAGGTGCATTATATTCAACCCCAATGAAATGAAATTTAGCTACTTCTGTACATCTAGAACACAAAGGGGGTGGAAATGGTGGAATGGATGAAGAAAGAGAGATCCTTTGAGTCCTAAAAGCATCTTGGCTCCTGTCTTGAGTCTCAATAGCATTCCCCCTACCAAAAATTAAACTCTCCTTTAAGTCTCTACACTTTTAATGTTTTTCCAAAAAGTGATTTTTCATTGGGCTAGAAGACCTTCTCGTTAGGCAGACTTTAGCTTTCCTAACATGTTTGCTAGGTTGTGTCGTTAGGCTGTCACGTCTTCCTTACTAGGCTAGAGCTTTCAGCGAATGGGTGAGCAACTCAGACAGCTACTAATAATTCTTCTCTAATATTCCATTTTTCCTACAAAAATCCACAAATAACAAACTAACTATGTCTTTTAAGAATAATTACAAAGTCCTAAATCCTTTCATGGAATTAAGATAAAACACATGAATAGAAGACAATTAAAAGGTTCTAATAAATGTAAATAATATGTAATTATCACACTTATCAGTGGTCGATGGTGTCTCTAGTGGACCATGGAGTCACAAGAATGGCAAGTCGTGGTGCAAATGAGTGGATGCAAAATTAATTACGCATGTCGGACTATGTGTGAAAATCTTTTAATCCACTCAACCTCGATGCTAAATACTTCAATAAAGACTTGTATTTCATACATTACTAAAATATAAAGATGATTTTTTATGAACTTATCAAGACGAATAAATTCTAATGTCACATGTAATTTAAAAAAATATAAACTTACTTAACCCTAATTTAAATAAATTTTTTTATTACACCGTTATATGTCTAATTTTTAAATAATTTACACAAATACTTAGATAGAGAAGTGGTAAAATGAGACGAGAAGTTATACAACTATTTTATACGAATTAAGAAAAAATGTTATATTTTAAGCATATTACATAATAACCTTAAACAATAAATGACAAGAAATAGAGGGAATATTACGAACATGAATAATTTACTACTTTTTTTCTAAAATAATATTATTCTTTTAACAAATATATAAGTTAATTAATTTAAAATATAGGTATTAGGAGAGACCATATTTCATTTGAAAGAAGATTAAATTGCATTCTTTTAGGAACGGAGAAAATATTAAAAGCTAGTGACATTTAAACCATCACATTGAATGTAAATTAGGGTTTTAGGGAAAGAAATAAATTTGATAACGGTGCTTCAAACGCTACTACTAATTTATCAATAATCATTATAAGAACCGTACATGAAATCAAACTGTTTTTATGAATTAATTACCATGCGTAAATGCTTTCCATTTAGCATACGTTAATTAAGTCCTACAAAAAATTACCATAGTGATAGATTAATTTATATAGCTCAAATATATAAATTATTCAAAGGGGAGATTTGTGCGGTATACGTAAGGTAAATGAGTGTTTTGTGCACAAAGAAAAAGTCGTGTTTGATTTAAATCAACATATATCCGTAATTTTAAGTTACTCCAAATTGAGAGTAAATATATATTTTTATTGTAATTTATGGTGTTATTTTTTAAGAAAAATATTATCCATTTATATCCACTTTTTTGAAGGACTCGTGACACATTTTATTCGTTATGTAAGCACTTTATTGATATTTATTATGCTTTGACTTTTTTAAGTTCAAGAAACAAGGAAGAAACAGTGTCGTACATTGAAACCGTGTTGACATTATATTTATGTAGAACTGTTGAGACTTTGACCGCAATAGTTAAAAAAAAATGAATCCTGTTAAAAAAGTATTTTTATTTCATTTTGTTGATTATAATATTTATTTGCATATATTTTATTTCCAAATAAAATATTCATAAAAAATGGTATGTCTGACTGTAACATAAATCAGTATGTAAAATGAATGGGTCCTATGAGTATATATATACGAATTCCTGGTGGGCTCCTATGCACATTAAATATATAAATTAAAAGAAAAAAAAAGGAATGTTAGGAAAAGAAATATGATTACTCATTATATCTCACAGTGTAATAATGGCACCGAAAGCAACCTTTGGTAAGGGAGGGGCACAATGCTTCCTCCTACAATTTTTCCTTCGTTAATTGTGCCCCATTTTCACGCAAAAAAAAAAACTGCAAGTGATTTACTATATCTATAAACAAAACTAGTATGAGACCCGTGCGTACGCACGGGTTTCTTTTTGATTTTGTGTTATTGTTGTTGTAAGAATTTTGTTTAAATGTTATATGCATTATATTAATGAAAAATTAAATTAAATTATTGTTATTATTAGCATAATTTATATGAACATGTAAATATGTTTTAGATATTAAAAGAATTACATTTAAGAATAAATCTGAAGATTGTAATTTTGTTGGCAAAGTATAGTAATAATATATTCAGGTGTCTTTTCAATATGTCTGGGTCATTTTATTAATAATTTAGATTAAAAAAATTAATATTGTTTTTGTTATTTTTGAATGAATTATTTATTTATATTACTATATTTTATTGTTATAAAAAGTAGCATGTAATGTAAATATGAATGAAGTGCAAATATATTGTGAAATGTAATTTTATTAAAAATTTAATATGAATTCAAGGTTAAAATTAAAAAAATATAACATATTGTTATCAATGTAAACATCGACTCTGAGTTAATTATTTGATGTTTTTGAACATATTTCTTTTTTTGAATTATTAAATAAATGAAATGTAGGTATATTTTGAATTTTGGTCCCATACAAAAGTATTATCCACATGAAATTGATTTTAAAATTTTTAAATCAAAACACTTGTAGATAAAACATATATATATATATATATATATATATATATATATATTAAAATGAAATGTATATGTATGGGTCATTATTTAAGTAAGATGTATGCATATTATGTAATATGGTCCCGTACAAAATAAATACAACATTAAATTGATGTTAAAATTTTTAGATAAAAACACAATGTATATTATATTAAAATGCGTATGGACGGGTCGTTATTAGAGTAAAATGTAGGCATATTGTGTAATAGGGTCTCGTACAAAATAAATACAACATGAAATGGATGTTAAAATTTTTAAATAGAAACACATATATATTACATTAAAATGAAATGGATATGCACCGGTCGTTGTTAAAGTAAAATGTAGGTGTATTATGTAATTTGGTCCCGTATAAAATAAATATAACATGAAATTGATGTTAAAATTTTTAAATAGAAACACATATATATTACATTAAAATGAAATGGATATGCACCGGTCGTTGTTAAAGTAAAATGTAGGCGTATTATGTAATTTGGTCCCGTATAAAATAAATATAACATGAAATTGATGTTAAAATTTGTAAATAGAAACACATGTATGTTATATTAAGATGAAATGAAACACACGTATGTTATATTGTTATAATTCAAATTTTATAACAATAGTTCACAATACTGTAAAGCTCTGACATTCAATTCCATTCCAATATGAGAATTTGGTTTCCTAGTTTATTAGTGCAAAATTGACACTACAATCACTAATTATTCATGCGTATGTACATTTTTGTGTTAAATTAAAAATTTGACGTATAATT
>Ga0209589_1010839_pt1 | contig 13118 bp, 5 predicted proteins | sample CowpeawhiteBW_FD_187525 | JGI IMG/M metagenome (GOLD analysis project Ga0209589, IMG submission 187525) | Root nodule microbial communities of legume samples collected from California USA - Cow pea white BW (SPAdes) (version 2) | ecosystem: Host-associated > Plants > Roots > Nodule | place: USA...
AAACACTGTTAGAGCTCACTGTAACTATGCAGTTAACAGCTATTTCCAAAAGAAGAGCCAAGCTCAAGGCTCTTGTGACTTTGCAGGAACCGCCACTGTTACTGCTTCAGATCCCAGTAAATCCTCCACACTACTTCTTCTTTCTTCGTCACGCCAATTTCATCATATCCTTCAAAATTAAAGATTTTGTTATTTTCATTAAGTTCCCATTTTACTAAAAAATTTATCTTTTCAGACCTCTGGTTACAAATTTTAATGTCTGGTTTCTCTGTTTTCTACCTTTAAAATGCAGTGATCCATATACATTTTTTTAAACTAATCCTAATAATAGTATCTTTGGTGTTTGGAAGTTGAAAGTTTTAATCAAAAATAAGATAATTTTATAATAGATAATTACTTCTTAGTATTAAAATTATTTGAAGATAATATTTTTAATATAGTATTAAAATCATTGAAAAAATTTAACATCGAAATGAAATAATTTTATATTATATAACTAAGTGCAAATCTTCGTCATGTGGTTGTGTTGAGTTGAATTAGACTTAAGTAAATCTCTTACCCATCTTAGCAAAATTAGTTTATAACTCTAATAATTTAGCTATATTAACAAAAATTACCCTTTTTGAAGTTAAGTGTTTTTTTTTTTGAAAGTTCAGCTCAAATAGTCCTTCACAAATCCATTGTGTTATCAAACTAGGTCACAGTCATTGAATTAAGGATTTTAGTACTGTTATTCAGAATCTCTTTCTCTTTAGAGTACTTACTTATATTCATTCAACCAGTTACCACAAAATCCATAGATTCTCAAGGTCTCATGACAACTCAAAATTTGTGACTTGTTTTATGAACAGGCAGTGCAGGATGTTCCTACCCTGCAAGTTCCAGGTATGCATGTTGTTCTTCATCTTCGGTTACCTTTAGCTTGGAATTTGATTCTTCAAAACCTTTAAACAACTTTCCAAATTATTCAATTTTTTTTTATATATTATTGTATAATATTAAGAAAATTATTCAATGGCAGGTTTATTTGTGTGTGTGAAGTTTGGTTTGTTGTGGATTTATAATATATTTTATAGTGATGTTTTTAAATATATCTTACTTAACCAAGTTAATATTTAATAACATGGTGTTTTATGAATTAGATTTGCATACTAAGTAAATATGTGATAAAGTTCACCTAAAATATCTTATGTGAGGAGCAAAAACCTAATATGTTTCAAGTTGAAAAAGCAAAATAAATGGTTTGGAAACTCGTCTTTTCCCTACAACAAAAAAGAAAAAAAAAATCTTTTACTTTCTCAATCAAAATGTTTGAGTGGAGGGTTTCATGTATTCAAATAGAGGATCATAATGTTATCATTTAATGAAAAGGATTTACGTTATTATTACTTTTTAAAAATAATAATATATGAAAAAGACACTCTCACTTATTTTTTTATAAATAATTATGACATTATGGCTGTCTTTTCTTGTTAAAATTGAATTTTACTTTTGTAATTCGTGTTTCTTTTTCTATTTGATGTTTCTTTGTGTTAAAGTCATAGTTACAAGTAAATGTGTATTATTACTTTTTCTTTGTGAATAATTTTTGTAAGACTAGGACCTTCCATTCTTGTAATTGCATAAATAACTTTGTTTTTTTATAGGATAAGTCAAAATCTATTATTACTTTGCACTAGCTGGGTGGTCCATTGTAGGCCAAAGTCTTTTCTCATTTGACCAGTCTGCATGATGATGATGCAGGTTCATTCATTGCTCATTTTTCTGCTACCAAAGTGATTTTAATACATACCCATTTTAAATTTTTTTATATTAAATAAAATTTTAAGTAACTCTTTGACTATAAGTTAAATATCATTCTGTCTGAAATATTTATCAACAAAAAATACCATGAGAATTTTAGAAAATATGTTACCTACCTTTCTTCATACAATAAAAATATAATGAATTTTGTTATGAATAGGGTATTGATTAAAGATAATTAATATGTATTAAATTTTATAAAAATTTATAGTTAACTGTAATAATAAATAAAATTTAATCTAATAATCATTAATGCAGTTTTATTATATTTAAAGCACAAAAATGTCTTTAAAATTAAAATATAATTAAACATAAAAAATTTAAATTAATATAAAAATAAACAAAAAATAATATTAAACATTTTAAAAACTAAAAATAATTAAAGTATCAATTTGAGATTTTATTGAATTTTTTTACTCTAACTTGATAAATTTTTATAATATCTCGGTTAACTCAACAAATCTCTTTATAAAAATACAAACAATATAATTAAAGTATCATTTTTTTTACTCTAACTTGATAAACAATTATAAATACATAAATTTAGTAATATAAAAAAATAATTACTTAAACTTTTAATTAAGACTTTACAAATTTTAAAATACTTATTTTATCTTAAAAATTTAAAGGACATGTTTATCTATAAAATTGGTTATACATATTTATATTATTTTAATTTTTAATATAAAAATAATAAAAACAATACATATTAATTATTTCTTAACCGTATCTCCCGAGTATAATTGTCTCCAAATATAATTTAATAGGAGTAGAGAGCTAACTTTAACCACAGCTTTAGTTACTGAAGTAGCTGATATTCAATTATAATGTATATTTAGAATTTTAAAAAAATTATTATTTTAAGTTTTATATATATATATATATATATATATATATATATATATATAATATATTGTGAGTGTTAAAATATCTTGAGTAGGAAAGAAAAAACATTAAATCTTATCAAGAGAACATAAAAAGAAAAATTAAAAGGCAAATCTGTATGAAGTGTGCTCTTCTATGGCATTTTACATTCATTATTTGATTCTTTATTATTATTTTTTTATAAATATGTGTTGAGGATTTAGATGTAAGTTTAAATTTCATATTTATTAAAAATAAAAAAGTTGTGTTTTATATAAAAATGAAAATTTATAAGTTTATTGTTTTAAAATTTAAATTTTTTAATTAAAGATAATCTTAATTTTTGATGTAAAAATTAAACTCTTATTTTTTTCGAAAACATTTATTTAATAACACTCGGTTCGCTTTTCTTAAACAGCAGTGCAGGCACAGGAACAAACAGTGGGACAAAAACACCTTCCGGCATCTCTTCTTCTTCTCCGTACAGTTCCACAGCAGGAGTGTTGGGAGGGATTGGCAGTGACACCAACCCAGATGAGAGTAATGGTGGCCTTATCAACACTACTTTCTTCATTTCTTTCTTTTCATTTTTCATCGCAATTCTCTCCTGCTGCTGCTGAAAACTCTCTTCTTCTGTGTATGTCACACTCACCATGTTATTATGATGGACCAATGTGATGTTGTATTTTACTCTGCATCTGTTACTCTTATTAAAAATCTGCACTTCCATATTTCCAAATTCAGGTTATATGGATTATATAGTTTCAAATTTAAATTTGTATTATAAATTATACGATATAGAATCTAATTTATGTTTTATATATTTTTTTAAAAAATTTGTATTATATATTATACAATTTAGAATGTAATTTGTATTTTAAATTTATATTATAAATTATATAATCGTGAATGTATATTTGTATTATAAATTGTAAAATTTAAAATATAATTTACATTTCAGATTTTCTTCCAAACTTGTATTATAGTTAGTATAATTCGAAATGTAAATTTACATTATCAATTGTATAATCTAAAATTTAATTTGTATTGTGAATTGTTTTCCAAATTTAGATTACAAATTATACAATTCAAAATATAAATTGCATTTTGAATTATGTAATCAAAATAATTATAAATTGTACAATCCAAAATATCTTTTTCTACTAATTTCAGTGAGTACAACTGAAATTTTAAAAGTAAGAGGGTGTAAAAAGGAAACATTGGGGTGCAAGAAGAAATTTAACGGGTCTTTCTCTATTTTTCTATTATCTTTAAGGTTCAGCGGTTAATGTGGTGAGAATGTTTTTTTATCAACAATGAAAAGTATAAATAGAGAAGTACTTGGGATACTACAATCATTTTGCACATCAAAAAGCAAAGATCAAAACAACTAAAAACTAAAAGAGAAAAAAAATACCTATAACCTATCATAAGGAGGATATAATTGTAACATCTCATTTAATAGCTTTTAAACTACTAAATAAAACATTATATAGTGATAGTCCAAAGCAGATAACATGGAAGTTAAGTATAATCTTATACAGTCATTCAAAATTGAGTAATGATAATACTATATGCACAAGACCACTAGTAGGAAGAGAAGATAAATTCTAACTACTTACTACAAAACACACCTATCTACAGGACCTCTAGATACTACTGCTCAGTCATACTATCAACACTACGTGAAATCTCTCCACCTACAGCCTCCTCTGCTCACACATTTAAGTGATCATTGCAAAGAATAAAACGAGAGTAGACAACATAGAACACGTAGGGTAAGCTAATAATGATTTAAAGAATGTTAAATTAAAGTAAGACTAAAGTAACGATCAATCATCACAATTTCACACAAGAACATTCTAACACCTCATACGCCAATCAACTCCAGACTCAATTATCCAGATATATGCAATTAACATCAGACCTCTTGGTGGCTTGCACCAGTGTATGATTCCCAAACTCTGCAGAGTTTGGCCTCAAGGGGTTATCACCCAATCATCACACTAGGTAAGTCTCCTTCTCGCCAAAGACTTGATCGAGTCGGTGGCTAAGACCTATTGCTACTCCTCACGACATAACTCATTATACTCTACATGAGCCTTAATGGTTATTGGAGCGTTAGGATACCAACCAAAATTGAGTCCTTATGTCCTTGCATACACTACCTTATCCACACTTAGAATTTCTCCACGAAATTCTTCCATAATTCACATAAAACAAACCCTCATTCATCAAATCTTATCCAAGATATATCAATACAATCATAAAAGTCATATTCAATCATTTAGTGCATGAAACATGTCAAAACAGCAAACATATGAGACAAGGTAATTTAGCGCTTAGCGTCCAGTTCCAACGCTAAGCGCCATTTGTCTCACAAATTTCACCGCTCAGTCTCAGATCCAGCACTCGGCCTTGAGATTTAATTTTTGTTCCAGATCTGCAGAGGTCCCAACGTTGGGGCATCGCTCGGCTAGCGCTCAACGTCATTCTTCTCGCATTTTTCAATGCTAAGCACCGCTGGGTTGGCGCTCAGCGCTGATCCTCTCGCATTTTTCAACACTCAACCTTGAATTCTGAGGCTCAGCTTCACACCAGAAAACAACACATATTTGGTTTTCTTGAGAAATTTGTTACCAACTTTCATGACTATAATTGGCACACCCTTTGCAGAGTTACTAGGTTTTCAAATTAGTTTTCAATTGAGGAATCTAAGGCCAATCAGAGTTATGACTCAAGTATTCATCCTTCTCAATTCAATCTCAAGTCATACAATACATTCACATATCAGCATATATCAATACCAATCAATTCAAATTCCAACAGCAATCAAACAAGCAGTTCTAGTCATACACAATTACACCTCACTAAAGTCTTTAAGCATAATCAATTATTAGCTTCCCTTATCTGATTAACTCGCACAATCTACTGCCAAAAACCTAAATTCCCCTTTCTCTTCTGATGCTCACAAATCAACCTAGAATTATCAGAAACACGATCAGAGGATGTCATTAGAGCCACTGATCAACAAGAATTTTTACAAGGTACACAAATCTCACATGTGATACAAGTACATCACATGCATGGCTTTTCAAGAAAAGACCGAGAAAATAGCATTATTATAACTTACTCAATTCAAGGTTCTGATCGGACAGACTTGGAGATCTCGCCGCAGTGTATAAGACCCGAGGAATTTAATTAATTAAATAAATAAATAATTAATAAATGTGGGTAGTGGGAGCCTTTATGATATTAAATTATAACTTGTATGATGTGAAAAAGTACTAGCTCAAATGGTTGAGAGTACTTTGATTGTGTGAGAGGATTTGGATTTGAGTCCTATGAATGCCATTATTGTGTTATTTATTTATTATTGTTTTGTTATATATGGGATCATGTTTTGGAATGATATAATACTTCAATTCTATGAGTTAGCAAGAAACATGAATTGACATGATGGTTTGGCATTGACTTGGCATTAGCATGGTTAGGGGTTCAAGTTTTGGAGAACTCAAATTAAACTTTATTTTTGCTATTTTGGGTTTTTGGCTTGAATTTGAAGGGTTAAGGGAAACCCTAGATGCATGGGCCACCAAAGGTGGCTGAGAAACGAATCATAAAGATCAATGAATGATAATAAACATTACCATTAAACCTTGAATTCGTTTTTTTGTAATTACCTAGCTTTAAGGCACCTTTAAGAAGAAAGGTTTTGGCAAGTTGTGAGTGTACTCAGAAAATAGAGACGAAAATCAGAGTGTAGAGAGTGTGGTGAGTGAACAATTGAGGGGCTGGACAGTGGAAGAGCTTAAAGGAATTGTTGGAAATCAAGGAAAGGACTCAAGCTTTATACTTTTAAGCAAAGGAATTTCGAGGTTAGGGGAGCTGGACTCCAATTTTCCTTGTTCGTCTTAATATGTACATGAAAAGTATGATAACATGATTGCATGATCCTTGTTTAATTTGCAAAATTTCTGATTTCTGGAAATTTTTCAGAAACCGCCTGGCAGGCTATACATAGCCGCCAAGAGGCTCATCCATTATTGTGTGTTTCTGGGTTCCTGTGAGGAACCGCCTGGCGGTGAAGCCCTGTACCGCCAGGCGACACAAGCATGTAACCCATTTCTGGGTTTCTCTGATGAACTGCCTGGCGGTGATGAATTTTCGCCAGGTGGCGCGAGTCTGTTTTGCTCGATTTTGTGATTATATGCAGTTTGAGATGATTCTGATCGGGGGAAAATCAAGGGTTAGTGGTTAAGAGATGATGTGATGTTGTAATTCTTGAATTCTAGCATAAATGACGTTTAAAATTGATGGAACGGTGGGGATATGTTTTAGGACCGACAGTATGGGTTTTTTTTATTCTTAGAGTACAATTGATGTGTAATTGCTTTGTGAATCTCACTGAGTATAGTTAGTATTGAATAGTAAGGCTGTATTGTTGTTTTCTCGTGCAAAGATGAGAGAGACTGGATCGAGAAAGGCGAAAATGGGAGAATGGGATTGTTGACATGTGTGACAAAGTCTAATTTTTCTCAGGTCTGATACACCGCCTAGCGGAATATAGGTTGTCGTCGAGCGGCAGCGTTGCACCAGTGGGTTCTGGAGGTTTTAGTTGGGTTGGTTTGAGTTGGTTGCTGTGATATCTTTTGGACATGATGTGGTACGAAGGAATTAGTGAAAAGAGATGGAATTTGGGTACCTAGAAGATAGGAGAGCAAATGGGGTTAATGATATAAGATTAGAACTATAGGGTAGATTGTGGAAAATCTATCAGATAAGGGTTTGGTAGCTGAATTATAAATGCGGTAGTAGTTGGTACAATTTATACAGGGTAAGTAACAAGATAGGATTTCATGACTGTGAGGGCTTAAGTGGTGAAGTAACCATAATACTGTCAGGGAAGGTTATGTAATATAAGTTGTATTAGTTGTTTGATGTGAATTGTTAAAAAGTCAACTAATCTTAAGTCAAGCAACTCACTGGTATGATAGGATAGGAGGGCTCATACGGGTATACGCAAGTTTGGTAATAGGATACCATTGGAAAATTTGTACACTGGAGTGTGCCAACGTAGGAATGAGACTAAGCCGTTGAATGGAGTGCATAGAAACCAGTACATGTCGTTGTGCTGGTATGGCGCCTGGCAGCAGGGTTCAACCCGCCAGGCGATAGCAACAAATACAGGGAGTCTGTATGTCGTGAGGCGCCTAGCGATGAGATGGGTTCCGCCAGGCGATAGCGTCATTGGACTATTGGAACTAATGTGCTTAGCGATGAGGGCAATCCCGCTAGGCAGTGTTTGAAACTCTGGGTGTTTCTGAGGCACTATGCGCCTGGCGGTACACATCCCCCCGCTAAGCGGTCTGGAAGCTGGTAGCGCCTGGCGGTACGTGTCCCCCGCCAAGCGATTTTGATGCTGCATCCTTGGGTTGTTGGATTCTACATGCGTGATCTACCAGGCTTTTGGTGGTGCTTCAAAGGTGGGATTACTGGTGTTCCTTGAGTTGAGCTCGGAACGTATCCCTTGAGTTGAGCTCGGGATAGGGGTTAAGCACGTAGCATTCCTCGAGTTGAGCTCGGAATGACATCCCACGAGTTGAGCTCGGGATGGCAGATGAACACGAGGAACCCGTGAGTTGAGCTCGGGTTTGGCGAGTGTTGTCGATGTGAGTGTGCTGGTTGTGTCTAGTACGGATGGGTCCAGAGAGATTGTCATCCTCAGTAGTTAACTGACGAGTTTGGTAGTCTTAGAACGTTGCAAACTATGTTCGTATTTGGGAACTCCACCTGGCGTTGCGGTGTTTGATCCGTAGCAATGGTTTCCCGCACGTGCTCTATCGATTGTGACCGATAGGTATGGCAGCAAGTCACCTTGGGGTAATCACTAAAAGAGGTAGAACATGAATGACCTGGTTGTGGCCAAGGGAGATGAAATTGATGGAGGGTTTTTATTTGGTGGGTTACATGAAATATATAAGTGTCTTATATATATGTATATGAATATATCTGTATGTTTATTCTGTTAAGCTCACCCTATCTGCTTGTGTTTGGCGATGATCGTGTGTGCGGTACACGTGAACAGATGATGTTGATGCAAGTGGTGTTGGTGATGCTTAGCCACGAAGCGGGGAAAAGCTTGGGGAGTTTATATATTTTCATGTCTTATGATTTTGGCATAAGATGTAAACTTTTATGAGATATTTTTGGATTATTCCACTTTTATAATTATGGATTTTTGGTTTGTCCTTGAAAGTTATAAAAGTTTAAATTTCCCGCGTTTTGGGAAATGAGGTATTATTAAATGGAACTGTTATTATTTCTTTATTTAATATTAAAATCTGTAATATCCTGACGGGATGTTACACAATGATCACTCTATCAGTCTCTGATTTCTAAAAGGATGAGAGAATGGTAAGATATTTTAGAGAGAAGTCAAAGATAATTTAGAGGACATAGTTTTATAGAGATAGTGTTTTCTAAATAATGAAATCTTTTTATGAAATTTCTATTTATATATAAGAAGTTTATTATTAAAATAATAATAATAATAGGATCTCATTATTTTAAACATAGTCATTCTTTTAATGTGATTTTCTAGGTTCTCACAATAATAGTTTATGATAACTATTCTACAAGAAAAATAGTGCAAATTTTTGAAGATAATAGAGACAAGTGTATGTATGTTAAGGATTTCACAAACTCAAGGAAAACAATTACTACCTAGTTAGTTTTGTGACAAAATTTTTCTTTTGTTTTCTATGCATGTCCATTCGATTCATAAGCCCACACTTTTGTGTACCGCAAAAAAGAATCTCTAAACTATATAGCATGAGTCTAGATGACACATTAGATGAGCACAAATAGAGTTGTGTATGGGTGTTACTTCAAAAAGGGATCGCAAACAAAGTATACCCCAACACCTAGCAAAAAGAGCACCATATGACGTGAGTGAAAAAGACTACACCTCATGTAGCTAAAAAAGCATCACCTAAACTAGCCAAAAAAACCAAACTCCTAATTCATTATTGATTTCATGCATACATCTGGACACAATCACCAAGCCGAGTATCACAATCTCATTTTGGAAACTTTATTAGTTATCCACTTCTAAGCCTTGACTTGGGCCAAGTTAAACACTTGTTCCCCATCCTTCACCATACTCATAAAAATTATTCTATTTCTATGCATCTAAATAGTCCATATAATTGTAACCCACTTTCAAATAGAGCTACCTTTTTTACTTAACCTTGGTAGAGAAAAATGATAGAAATGATTTTTTTTCTAAATTGTGAAGTGTTGTGGCAATATCCTTCCAATTATCACACAAATTCCATATATTCTTAGCAAAAGGACAAGTAAAGAATAGGTGACCCACTAAATCTTTACACCTGCCACACATGACACACACATTGGTATTCACTCTCACCCCTCTTGTGATCAAATTATGACACATTGTGGCTTTGTTTAAGATTACTTTCCATGTAAATTATAAGATAATTGGTAAGGCTTTAATATTCCAAAGTTGTCCAAATAGATCATCTTCGACATCTATCGATATTGTTTTGACTTTACTATAGGATGATTTGACAATATAAACATTAGTATTCCAAACTCACCAATCTCCCTTGCCCACATCCATACCATGCTCAGACAATTCTTTGCCATAGCAAATTCCATTTCCAAACCCCATTATTCCAACTTCCAATGTCCTCTAATTTAGTCTCTTGTGTAATAGAGTTAGCATACATCATTGAAAATCTTTTTAACAAGGAATAATTGCCTAACCAACTATCTTTCCATAATCAAATCTTATTTTTCCTTCCTTTGCTCCAAGAGATATTAACAAACTAGTTCCATTTTGCCCCTTGTCACATACTTTCCTAAGGTCTCTCCATCACCAAGACTCATGTTTATTTTTGATTAAATTATTTAGGGTCGTCGAAGATCCATACTTTAACTCCAAAATTTCTTTCCATAAACCATTTTTATCAGTTCTCATTCTCCACCCACTTTCATTTACCAAATAAAGTCTTATTAAATGCTTCTAGGTCTCCAACTCCTAAGCAGCCCTCATCTTTAGGTTTACATAAAATATCTCATTTTACCCATGTTATCTTCCTGCGATCCTAACTCCAATGCCATAAAAAATCCTTTTGAATTCTCTTCACCTCTTTTGTAACATTTATTTGCATCCTAAACAAGGAAGGGTAAGATAGAAGTAAGGTTGTAATAACAAAATTTATGAGTGCAAAACCTTTCCTCTCCACTTAGGTAGTTTCTTTCTGATCCTATCTACAATGCTATTCTATAATTCTCTCTTCCTATGGTTACAGTTTACTTGCATGTCTAAGTAGATAAAAGGAACACCTATTTTGATGCAATTCAATAATGTATGTGATTGTTATTATTAATTACATCTTTATATGTTTATATATCTTATATTTTTAAATCTTTATTAATTTTACTACTATTCATATTAGGAAACAATTCATCATGGTACTAAAAGCCCTTCAATACATAGTTTGTATTGTGATTTAACTACACGTTAGTATGTAATTAAAAATTGTTATTTATATAATTTTAAGAAAATTATAAAATTTAAACAATTTAATATAGCATGAATTTAGAATTTGATGTTGATCTTAACTAGTTTGGTAGTTGTATGAATGAGTCATGATCTATCTGATCTAGCACTCCCAGTGGGATTAGAACCTAGGAGACGGGAACATGGGTATTTCTTTCTGCACCCTCTATCTACGACCTGCACCCCGATGTAAAAGACTTAAATGCTCATTTCCCATATTGATTAAGGCAAGTGCTTCCTAACTATCTGATTAATAAGGAGGTTAATCATGTTCATCACTTAACCACCACACAGGAGAAAAATATAACTTTATATTTATGTCACTTTCTAGGTAATTAGGAAAATGCACATGAATAAATTTACCATAGTTTTGTTTTTTTTATTGGTTTATTCTTCTTCTATTGAGATTTTACCTTTTGTTTTCATTTATAAATAAAAGACTTATCTCTCATGTACTTTTTACACTCTTGAAATTGAATGCATTAGATTTTATGAGAATTTTTAGTGTTTTAAAAGTACGAAACTTTTTTATGGGTTCTTATTTTAGATTATTTTTTTAAGTGGTAAATCTTCATGGTAGTTATCCCAGTGAGATTTATACACTCTTATTTTCATTTCATTTTCTTAATTCATTTATTTTTTCAAGTTTACCTTATTTTTTGTATTAATCTTGCGTGGTCAAAAGCTTATTAGCCCATTGTTAAAGTTTGCATTTGTTCAAAGTTTTAGAATTGATAGATCCAACCCTACAAAACTTTGAGTTTCAAGCATCAATAATCAAACCTTAGAGCCTTAATAGTAGGATTATAACTTGTTAAAGAAATAAGTCTAAAAAAAACATTCTCAAGGGTGATTCTCATATTGTGATCAAACAAGTAAACAAAAAAAACCTTTATCATTATCATATTTAAAAGATTTGGAGGATAACTTTAAAAAGTTGAACTTACACATGTTATAGGTGGCAAAATGATCAAGTTAGAATTTCTTTAATATAGTTACTGATAACATATTTGTATCGATGCCTTCAAGTTATTTTTTTTCAAGTTAATTTTGTAAAAGCTTTTGTATTTATTCCCTTTGAACATGTACATCATCTTTATAAACTTTTCAAAGTGTCAAGAAAAAGTTTTCACACTTGTTTATTTTTAGGTGGCCACATAGTTTACTTTGAAATCAAACATAAGACAATAAATAGTATTATTTATTCATAAACTTGTAACGGTAACTGTGTAAATGAAGAGAGTGCGCAAAAAAAGTATTCATGACAATACCACACAAAACCAAACGGGTCCATCATTCCACGACCACTTTCTTAATTACATAAAAATAAAAAAGATAATGATATTTTGATTACTAAAATTTCACAACTTTATTTTATAACATGACGTATATCTTTTAAGTGATTTTTAAATATTAAAAATAAAAAAAATAAAAAAAATATATCACCTAAAATTATAAAAGAAAATTGTCAGAGTAATTTAAATTATTTTTCAAATAAAAATTGATGTCTTTTATTTTTGTCTTTCAGATCTCACTTCACACTCACTCTAGCAACCATCGTTGATTGTTCCTCTTCCAAAACAACCTCATCTATCTCCTTCCACCTCTAAAAAAATCTGCAGCATGAGCTCGAAAGCTTTTGCAGCACTGCTTCTTTTGGCCTTCACCAGCTCTTCAAGTAAGCATTTTGGAGTTGTTTTCATCTGTACCAAACAAAGCTTCTTTTCTTCATTATTCTCTGGCACAACATTTTTATCATTTCTAAGTACACAACAACGTTTGTTTGTTGATGTTTGTAGTTTGTAGTTTGTTTTTTGGCCTAAAGTTTTGGTGTGGAATGTGACAGGTGCTACTTGGTGCG
>Ga0209589_1010844_pt1 | contig 13114 bp, 13 predicted proteins | sample CowpeawhiteBW_FD_187525 | JGI IMG/M metagenome (GOLD analysis project Ga0209589, IMG submission 187525) | Root nodule microbial communities of legume samples collected from California USA - Cow pea white BW (SPAdes) (version 2) | ecosystem: Host-associated > Plants > Roots > Nodule | place: USA...
GCCACTACAAGGCTAGGCTAGAAGCCATGGCAACCTTGAAGATGAGTGGATGTGTGCCGCCACTTGCTATGCAAGATAAGGCTTAAAAGTATTCACTCCCAAGGGAGGAAACTCTCACAAATGGTTAAGACACAAGAGTGTTTTTACTTCAAAATGTTCAACCCTTTTACATGTCTAGGAGCACCCCTTATATAGAAGAGTTTATGGGTCTCTAAGCAAATAAAAGATACCTAAGGATGTCTCTACAAAAACCTAACCCTAGCTTCTAAAACTAGGTCAAATAAGGTTACAAAAACGAGAGACAAAAGAGCTAACTATGGTCTATGCAAGGCTAATTTCGTTCTAGCACAAAAGGAGAAAAAGAATGTGTGTCATATGTCTCCAAAAAGTGGCCAAAGTGTGCTAAAAACAAAGGAGACCAAAGGTACATAGGTACACTTGCTTCATGTCTTTTACTTTATGCTTTATGCCTTTACTTTACTCTCTCCTCCACATCATTTATGCTCCCCAATCACCATGCGCCACCTAGCATTGCTTTCTTACTCCTAATTAACCTACAAAGCAAATAAGCATAGATTAGCATGTTGCCTTAATTCAAGTCAACTATAGTCAACAAGTCAAACCTAGTCAAAGGTCAACAAGTCAACTAAAGTTGAATCAACTAAGTCAACTTTGGGAATTAAAAATAACAAACACAAATGAAAGGGATGAAGGATTAGTGAACTTCCTTTCTAAACATGCTTAGTCTTCTTAAGCATGTGCCTCCATCCTTGGTTGGGGTCAATCCTTCATTAGTTCGACCCACGACGCTTACTTGTGGTAAGTGGTGGGGAACTTAAGAATTTTAATAAAATAAATAGTGTTCGACCCAAGCTGCTTACTTGTGGTAAGTGGTGGGGAACTTAAGAAATTTAATAAAATAAATAGTGTTCGACCCAGGCAGCATACTTGTGGTAAATGGTGGGGAACTTAAGAAAATTAACCAAATAATTAGTGTTCGACCCAAGCCGCTTACTTGTGGTAACTGGTGGGGAACTTAAGAATTTAGCCAAATAAATAGTATTCGACCCAGACCGCTTACTTGTGGTAAGTGGTGGGGAAAAGAATTTTAACAAGTATATCTGCTGAGTATAGGATAAAGAACCCTTTGCTTTATTCATGAAGTTTTGGGTGCCTAGTTAAAAACTCCCTGGCCAAAACCCTCCTTAGAGAAAAAAGGTGAGGAAAAAGAGTACACCCAGGATTACAAGTATTCATTACATTGATCAGGCTAACTAAAGTAAAATTTTAGATGAGATACATTCCACGTGTTCGGTATCTATTCTCCTGATAGTTGCTCAAGCTTGTAAGCACCTACTCTTGCATCGTCTTGTATCTGATATGGTCCGTCCCAGATGCCTGAGAATTTGTCATCCTTTTTTCTTGCACTACTGGCCATTCTCCAGACTAGGTCCCCCTTGACGAACGTCCGTGGACATAGGTTCGAGTTGTATTTCCTGGTCGTCCTTTGTTTAACCGCCATGTTGCAGATTTGCGCTTTGTCTCTTAGCTCAGTTAATAGATCTAGGTGGGTGCATAGATTCTGTTGGTTTTGGTTTGGATCACATACTTGATGGCGTAGGGAAGGTTCACCAATTTCAACCGGTATCATTGCTTCTGCGCCGTAAACCAAACTGAAGGAGAATTCGTTAGTGGCGAATTGTGGGGTGCATCTATAGGCCCATAATACTTCCAACAAATCTTCTGGACAGCGGCCTTTGGCGCCACCAAATCATTTTCGCAACTCAACTAGTATTACCTTGTTGGCAGCTTCAGCTTGGCCATTGGTTTGTGAGTGTTCTACGGAGCTGGTGATGTGTTTGATTCCAAGACCGGTGTAAAATTTAGCGAGCTCCTTATCTATGAATTGTCGGTCGTTGTCGGTTATGAAAGTATGTGATACTCCATAGTGGCATATAATGTCCTTCCATACGAATTGTTGGACTTGTTGTGTTGTGATTGTGGCCAATGGCTTAGCTTTTATCCACTTCGTAAAATAGTCGATGCCTACAATAAGGAATTTCACTTGTCCTTTCCCTAGGTGAAGGGTCCTAGGATGTACATTCCCACTTCGCAAATGGCCATAGGGAGATTATGGAATGCAGTTGTTCCTGCTTTTGGTGAATGAGGTTACCATGTTTGTGACATGGTATGCATTTTTTTACGAAGGCTTGACAATCTGCCTCCATGGTTGGCCAAAAGTAGCCAGCTCTGAGTACTCTAGTGGTCATGGTTCGTGCGCCTGAATGGTAGTCGCATATTCCTTCATGTATTTCCCTAAGTACGTATTATGCTTGTTCCCTTGTAACACATTTAAGCAAGGGTTGTCTATACCTTCGCTTATACAGTTTGTCACCTATCATTGTATATCGTGTTGCTTTAGCTAGCCATCCTTTGTCGGTATTGGGTAGGGGTTGCCGGTTTTGAGATATTGGATGTATGGGGTTGTCCAGTTATTAGTGTGGCCTAGGTTGAGGCAGATGTTTGTTATGGATGGTGCATATAGTGTCTGCTATAGTAGGGACTTATGCCTTCCTTTGAGCTTAGTGCTTGCGAGTTTTGATAGGACATTTGCTCGTACGTTTTCACCTCTTGGGATATGCTGGCTATATACTCGGTCAAATTCGGATTGTATGACATTGCAGACCAGGTGGTAATATTGGAGGAGAGTTGCGTCTTTTATTTGAAACTCGTCGTTGAGATGGCCGATAGTGAGCTTGGAATCTGTTTTCCATATGAGGGTTTTTACACCAATTTCGCGTGCAAGTGAAAGTCCCACGAGGATGGCTTCGTATTCGGCTTGATTGTTGGAAGTTTTGAAGGCGAAGTGGAGAGATTTTTCAATCAGGATGTGGTTGGGGCCTTCTAGGACAATGCTGACACATGCGCCCTTTAGATTAGAGGAACCGTCAATATATAGCGTCCATTGGTCCTCCTCGGTGGTGTGTTGTAGGTCATTGACGAAGTCAAGTAGGCATTGGGCTTTGACGGGGCCATGTGGTTCATAACGGATGTCGAATTCAGAGAGCTCCACGACCCAGGATGACATTCGCCCGACAAGGTCGGGCTTTTGGAGAATTTTTTGGATGGGGTAATCGGTCTTAACAATGATATGGTGGTTTTGGAAGTTTGGGCGTAGATGTCTCGCTGCATGCACTAGGGATAGGGCAAGTTTGGTATCTGGTATCCGGATCTTGTACGATTTGACTGACGAAGTACACTGGGTGTTGAGTCCCAGCATATTCTTGGACCAGGGCGGCGCTGACCGTGTAATCTGTTACCGTGATGTATACCAGGAGCGATAGATGTATATCTAGTTTGTGAAGGACGGGTGGGGATGCGAGGGTGGTTTTAAGATTTTGGTAAACTTTTTCGTAGTCATCGTTCCAAGAGAACTTTGCGGATTTTTTAAGGAGCTAGATAATGGGTTGGGTTTGTTCGGCTAGTTTTGGGAGAAATCTGGATATGGCGGTTAGGCAGCCTATTAGGCGTTGGACTACTTTGACATTGTTGGGGTTGCCCATTTTTCAGGGTTGGCTTCAATGCCGCATTGTGTGAGCATGAAGCCTAGGAATTTGCCACGGTCGACGCTGAATACGCACTTTTCGGGGTTGAGTCTGAGGTTGTATTGTCGTAGTGCGGAAAATACTGTGGACAAGTCTTGTGCATGTTGCAGGTGGCTGGGTGATTTGACAATCATGTCATCGACGTACACTTCAACACACTTGCCCATCAAATGGTTGAACACCTTATCCATTAACCTTTCGTAGGTAGCGCCCGGGTTTTTGAGGCCAAAAGGCATGACCTTGTAGAAATAGTTAGTTTCGTTAGTGATGAATGCGATTTTGTTCATGTCGGTTGCGGCCATAGGTATTTGGTTGTATCCGGAATATGCGTCTAAAAAACTGAGTACTTTGTTGTCGGCTTTGTTAAGGTAGGCATCTCTGGGGCAGGCTTTGTTAAGGTCCGTATAGTTGATGCACATTCGCCATTTGCCATTAGCTTTTTTGACTAAGGCAACAACAACATTAGAGAGCCAGGTAATGTAATGGGCTTCATCGATGAACCCGGTGTCAAGTAATTTCTTGGCTTCTACTTTTGCTGCCAGTCGTCGTTCTTCCCCTAACTTTCATTTTTTTTTGCAAGATGTACCTGGCTTCTTTATATATTGACAGCTTATGAACTGCTACTTGAGGATCTACACCGGGTAAATATGCGGCTCACCAAGCGAAGAGGTCGGCGTTGGCGATGAGAGTGGGAGCCAGGATATCACGTTGTTCCTGTTGGAGGCCTGTTCCCAATTTGAGGGTGCAGCCATTGGAAAGCTTTAGACTTACAATTTCTTCAACTAGCTCGATGCGTGAGTCACGTCCTACTCTAGGGTCTAGGTCGTCGCCAGATAGAGCTATGTCGAAGTTAGGTGGTCGTTCAATGTTGTGGGTTTGAAGGATTGGTAGTTGAGGGCACAAGCTTGCCATATAGCACTCTCGTGTGAGCCACTAGTTATGGATGGGGAGGGGAACTTCATGGCTAGGTGTGGTGTGGAGACGACAACTCCTAGACTGTTGAGGGATGGACGACCGAGGAGGACGTTATATGATGTGGGTGCTTCCACGATAAGAAAGCGGATGGGGATGGTTTTGGTTTGAGATCCCTCTCGAAAAATAGTGTGAAGGTCGATGTATCCACGGGTTGAGACCTTTTCTTCAGAGAAACTATAGATGAGTTCATCATATGGAACCATGGCAGTGGGGGGAAGTTGGATTTTTTGGTAAGTGGTCCAGTAAAGGATGTCAACGGCTACCTTGGTCGATAAGCAACTTTTTAACCGCGTAGTTCTCGAGCTCGATGGTGATGACCATGGGGTCATCTTGTTGGTGGTCGACGCCATGGAAATCGGTGTCAGTGAAGGTTATGGGGGGATTTCGGCGTCTATGGTGGGAGTGGGTTATGTGGTTGATGGATTGAATATTACGAAGATGTGTATTCCTAGCTGATGAGGTGAAGACACCGCTGGTGAAGCCCCTTGAGATAATGTTAATTGTGCCGCGTAAAGGGGGATCAGCTTGGTTGACGTCAATGCGGGCTGGTTGTTGATCGGGGCGATTGGTTGGATTTGGCCAATTATCGTGACGAGTATATCGAGGGGGTGGCGGTTTTTGGACTGACATGGATGAGAAGGTCCATCTCTCTGGACAAAGTGGTGAAAATGGTCGGCGCGAACCAATTCTTCTATTTTATCTTGGAGTGATTTGCATTCGTCGGTGGTGTGGCCATTATTTCTGTGATACTTGCAGTACTTAGTCATGTCAGCGTTGGAGAGGCTCGAGGTTTTGCGTGGTGGTGGGATGACGTCGGCTTGGAGCGCTTCATCGAGAAGGCGTGACCTAGGCACGTTTAATGGAGCGTATCTGGTAAATCGTGGTTGTCTAGGCTCTTTGGGCCTAGATTCAGGTTATGGAAGTGGTTTGTTTGGGCCGGTGGTCGATGGGGTGTAGTCGTTGCAAAACTTGGTGTTGATTAGATTGGATTCTCTGGAATCATTCATGTGTACAATGTGAAATTATGAGATGTGTTATATTACAAATGTTTTCCTGTGTGTATGAATCTTGGGGATTGAATGGGAAGCATTCGATTACCATAACATGGTTAAGGTTTGGGGAATGATTCATTGAATTGATTTCTATAGTATAATAAGAACAAAATTTTGATTCTATGATTTTACTGGAAGACAATGAAGAAGGTGAGTCTGATGTGGTCTAGTGTTATGTAATTAACTAATTGGAATGCGCAAATTGGGGTTTTGAGAGGCAGTGCAGCAGCGACGATTGGTGCGCATTTTGGGTTCTATGTGAGTTAAGTGAAAATCCTATCATTTATAATTATGCGAAGGTGAAATCAGAGGCTAAAAGAGGGGGGTTAGAATAGGATTGAAAGTGAAACCTTGGGTTAGGCGTAGTATATATTAATTGAATGAGGTATTGGGAACCACTGTATTGGTAAATGAAGTGGTTAGGTATATTTGAGGTATTAAGAATAGTTACACATAAGGAAGGTGATTGGAATTGGTTGTTGGAAGTGGATTCATGTAGAAAGTGGGCGTTGGGAAATTCTAAAGCATTGGCATGAGTGGAGATGAATATACACTTGTGGTTTTAGATTATTGAATCACATACTACCCTAGGTGAAACCTTAAGTAAGTTGTGGGATAAGACGTATCATTAATTAAGGTAATACAAATCGTTGCGCTGCTAAGTACGTCAACAGGTTGAGATGCTAAACCAATAACTGGCACGTTACTGGTATAGCTCCTGGCGGCACGGGCAAGGCCGCCAGGCGACACGAGGGTGTCAACACCCAATTTCATCCGGGTGAATAAATTTATTTTCAAAAAAGTAAAAACAAATTAAAAAAAATATTTTAGTTAATGGAAAATAAAAAAAATGTGAAACAAAATTTTCTTCAAAAAATTTTAAACTTTAATTTTAGAAAAAAAAAAGAAAAAGAGAGAGATGAAAAAAAGAAAAAGAAGGAAGAACCTATTTTGTTATCACACTCCTCTTCATGAGCCCAACAAATCAACATATCTTCTACCTTTGTTCTGATAGAGAAATTAGTGATATGATTCTAATAATTAAAAGCAATATCTCTTCATATAATTAGAATCAATATTACTGATCTTGATCGATTTTGTGCTCTTGCTATGATTTGATCCCCATAATGTGTTGCTATCATGACCAATTCTTTCTTAATATTGTTCATTACGATTAAGGTTAGGATTGCATTGAGATTGCAATATGTGAATATAAATACGTAGTCTGTCATATGAAAAAGGACCGAAAAAAATATTCTCTACACTTCTCTAACTCTTTCCCATCACCACTCTCACATACACACCTCCTTTATTTTCTCTCTTTAAAAAAAACATATTGAAGGAGGTAGAAAAAAGAGAGAAGAAAACATTCTCCACACTCTCTCTTTCTCTCATTACCACTCACATAGACACCTCTCATTTTTATCTCTATTGGAAAAACAAACACAAAAATATTAGAAAAGGAAGCAAGAAAAAAAGAAAAGAGAAAAGTTGAGGAGATATTGAAATTTTTTGAAGGTACATCACTCTCAGTTCTTTCATCTTTTGATTTAGATTTTCCATTTCTCATTTTTTTTAATCATAAAAAAATATTTTTCCCCTTTCTATAGTGTTTGCCTGGCCACTCGCGTCACATGACATCCAATTTAACCTTTGTTTTTTTCTAAAAATATATATAGATAATTAAAAATAAAAAAATAGCATTCTTTGTTTACTTTTTGATATCTTTCTTGTTGCTCACGTCACAATAACATCCAAATCCATTTTTAAAAAAATTTAAAAAAATATGAAAAATTATAAAAGATTAAAAAGATAAAAAAAAAATCAAAGATTAAAAAAAAATTATTTTCAAGTGTTTGTCCGACCGCTCGTGTACAAAATAAAAAGGTTTTCAAAATTATAAAAAAAATTAAGTCATTTTCAAATAGTTTTTCATAAAGAACTACATAACCCTGATTCTCCATTGTAAATGGAGATACGTAGGAGCAAGGATTAATCCTTGTCGGGCCTAAAAAATAAAACAAATATTTTGTTTCTTTTGTACATCCTTTTATATTATTTTTTGGAAAAAATAAATATTTTGAAAAACCCCATAACTTTTGCACATTCAATTAAAGGTACCGTCTTAGGACGGGCGTTGTGGGGTGTTAATACCTTCCCCACGTGTAACCGACACCTGGACCCAAAATCTGGTTTTTTGCAGACCTTGTCTTCTCTTTTTGGTTTTTTCGTAGTTTTTCAAAATAGACTACAGTGGCGACTCCAAAACATTTTTTTTTTCAAATTATATTTTTGATTCGCCATCCAATCGCGATTTCGGTTACAACATAGGGTAAGAGGGATTCCAGGCAGTGGCGGAACTTGGACAAAAAGTGTAGGGGAGCCAAATAGATTTGTTATATATAATTTTTTTTAGTTAGAAAAAAAGCTCTTCATCTTTTCTCTTCATTCCCTCTGCTTAAAATATAATAGTAGAATTCAAAAAAAATATTACTATCATTCATTAGTATATCATTCGTACCTTATCAATTTGATTGTGTGATATTGTCAAATTTGATGTCGTTTTTCTCGCATTGTAATGAATTTTTAAATTCATTATATTATAACTCTAAGAACTTTAGATATTTGTTTTTTATTGTCGTGAATTCTTGGTTCTCTTGAAAATTCTCAAGTTTAGTTAATGTAAATGCATTTTTTTCATCTTTATCACAAACCTACCTCTTTAAAAAAAAGAATCAATTTTTTTACTTTTTATCATAATCTTTCTAATATAAATTTATCTATCTGAAAAAAAAAATTTATATTCACAAATCACAATTATCACAATGCAAAACATAACAAAACTGATATCACTTTAATTAAATAAGCAACACCGTATGAATTCAAAAGTTTAAAAAAAATTACCATAGACAGCAAAAAACACAAAATCCCTAAATTTTACAATTAAGGATTATAATAATATGGGAAAAATTATAATTAGGGTTCATACCAATTTCATAAAAGAATCCCTAAAATCATAATTAGGGTTTTATTAATTTGGGATAAACATTCTAAAAAGAATCATAAATTTAACATACATAAATCATAATAAAATACTAACCTTGATATGAGAGATCATGCAATAATGTATACTTCAATCTCAATTTATGTGTTTTCCCACCTCTATTTCCCAATCTATCTCTTTGTATTAATTTCTCATAATTTACATGGTGGAAAGATCTTATAACGAGAACAAAAAATTCTAATCTCTTTTATAAATCAATGTCTCCATTAATTTTTTTTTATTTTATCTTTTATTATAATTTTTCATAATATAAATAATATATAAATATAATTTAAAAAATATATAAATATATATAAAAAAAATCAAAAAAAAAATTAGGGGAGCCACGGCTCCCCCCTGTCACCACATAGGTTCGTCCCTGATTCCAGGACTGAGTGGCGCCTGGCGGTGGGTGGTGAACCGCTAGGCGATAGCCGTGAAACAGAGGCTCTAGAGTAGGCCTGGCACCTGGCGACAAGGTTGTCTGCCAGGTAGGTCTGCATAGTAATTTCGCCTAGCGGCGCTTAGGCTACGCCAGGCGATATTGCTGCAGGTATGGGTTTGCCTGTGTTGTTTGTACGCATTGATGCGAACTTGGATCAGGAGATGGTGTGCCATGAGCAGGTAGGTTAATGGATGGTGGTGAACACGTGACGATATGAGTGGGGAGGTTCATATCCTGTTACTCCCGTGTGGGGATACGAGCGGGTAGGTTCGTATGTTCCGTGCTCACACTTGAAAGATGTTGCGTGCGGGGAGGTACGTAGTTGGTAGATCACGTGTGTTGGACTATGGGCGGGTAGGTCAATAAAGCAGGACTTCGAGCGAAAAGGTCCATAGAGGTAGGACCATGAACGGGCAAGTTCGTGTGAGCATCATAAATCCTGAGTCCATGGCTAACTACTTGTTTGAATTGAAGGTTGAAAAGCCTTGGGGTTTTAAGGTCTTGGCCAAGAACTAACTAGACTAAATTGGTTGGGTCATTGATATTATTAATGTATGTGTTATTTTCATTATGAGCTCACCCTTTCTGTTTGTGCTTGGCGATGATCGTGTGATTCGTTACACGAGAGCAAATGATATTACAGGTGATGTTGGAGATGCATAGAGATTAAGAGAGGGCTAGCTTGGGGACTTGATCTAGGAAATAAATTATGTTTTCTTCTATTTTGTCGGATTTTGGAAATTGTAATAAGATTATTACTTTAGTGTTAATCGAATTTTGGCACATTGAATAATGTTTTAAATTTTCTCGCGTTTGGGAATAATAAAATTTTGTCGTTTGATCTTCGTTTCTTATTTATTTATTTTAATTAATTAATTTCTAGTAGAGACGTTGCAGTTGGCCCAAGCTATAAGCCTTGGAGTGGATGTATCATCTCCTCCCTCTTGAATAGGATTTGTCCTCAAATCAAGAGGGTTCTTTAAGGCCCACAGCAACCAAAACTTGGTTCCACCAGGATCAAAAACATATATGCAATAGTCATAAAAAATAATTGCATTAAAGCTATAGAGACCATGCAGTAGACTTTGACAGAAAATGTGTGAAGATGGGCTTTTAAGTTTCGAAAAATGTGATATTCGGCCCACTTCACAAAAATTCTGATTTTCACTTTAACTTAATTGAAACCTAAAAGGTAACTCTAAGTCAAAGTTTGGTTTTGGAAAATCTTTGGAGGAGTTTAAAATAATGGGTGGACATGGAAAAACATTTTTAGGAAAAACTGAGACAAAAGAATTAATGGAAGATGAGGTAGAGTGTAAAGATGGAATTTGTAAGCTTGATCTTGAGGTCTATGCAAAGATGTTGTATCTCTACTGCCCTAAACAATAGTTCCTTTGCTTCTTTCCTCTTAATCTCTTCCTATTTTCTTTTTAACTCTTCCTCTTTTCTTTTTAATTCTTCCTCTTGTCTTACTCTCTCCTTTTCTTCTTACTCTTTTCTCTCTTTTTCCTCCTTCTCTTTGCTTAGCTTCTCCTCTATCTATCGTTCCTCTTTTTCTCTTGGTTATTTCTCAAAATTTTCTCTTTCCTCTTTCTCTCTTTTCTCTTTTTCCTCTTGCTCTCTTTGTTTTTGGAATGCTCTTTCTCTTTTCTCCCACAAGAGTATGTCACGTCGTTTGATTTCTCTCAAAATTAGTTGGAACAAATTGTTGCCTCACTCATGCCCTCAATTCCTCCCAATTTCTAGTGGTATATTTTCTACCAATCTGAACATGATATTGTCTTGAATGCTACCACTCAGATGCATGTTCTATAAACCTAGAAGTGCACAAGTCAACTATAGAATATTTACTACTCCTAATAATGAACGGACACAATTGTTCAATCTTTTTCACCCAAGCTAAGTATGACTCTAGGTCAACTTTGCTACCAAACTGAGGGATGTCATGCATAGCTCTATGAGGCAAATAATGCTCTCTATATTTAGAATGCAAACTATTTTGATCCCAAAAATTATCATGCACAGTAGAATAGTAATACACACTCATCTTGGAAACAATTTTCTCAAAAAAGTTGAGGGAAATTTCTAAAGGGAGGAACAAGTGACCTTTGGGCATTAGAACAAGTGACCCTTCTTGTACTCATGGTGATTGAATGAACTTATGAACTTGAATAAAAGGGTGAAAGAAGATCACTAGCAGAAGTGCACCTCTAGGTAAGTGATGAGTTCAAATTTTTGCCCTCATTTAATATTTAAATTTGGGGATTTAATTGAATTTTATGTGCTTAAAGATTGATTTAATTAGGATTTGTAATTATTGGATTTATTGAGCAAGTTTGGTAAAAGTGGCGTAAAAATTGATTTTAGTTGCATAAAATATTATTGGATATTCTAATGTTTGTTAATGCAGCTGGAATTTATTTTTGGTCAATTAATAGTGTGATTTTGAAATATTCAAAGTTACAAAATAAGTTCAAAATCAAGAAATTCTGAAAAAGAATAAATCAGGAGCTAAATGCACCCCCAGTTTTTATTTGCACAATCCTTCTAAAATGGACCACTAAAAACCTGTTGTGCACCCCCCAGTTTTCACTAAGTTGCACCCCTCCTACCACTTAAACTCCACTCAACCAGACCGTGCCATGTGGCAATCCCCACCTTTTAAAATTAGCCAACCAAAGCAAGCTGTCCAATGGAAGGCTGCCACGTCATCATCTTCATCTCCCAAAACCCTAACCCTAATTTTCTCCTCTCCTTCCATCACCATGGCAGCCGCCGCCGCCATCTCCTCGCCGGCCACCACTGAAACTCGCCGGAAACAGCAGCAACCCCGCACCGCACCTTCTCCGTACCACAGCAGCAACCAATCCGAACACCACCATCTTCCTCCATTCGCGCCGCCGTTTTCTACCACCATCGCAGCTCTGCGCACCACCACCACGAACCTGCATCTGCGCGAACCTTCTCCGCAGCGCCACCATCATCGCGACGCCATTTTCTTCTTCCCGTGAGCGTTCAGCCACTTCACGCGCAGCACACCTCCATCTTCTCGCGCAGAACGCCACCGCGAGCACACAGCCACGAACCTGCAACACTTCTCCGGAATATGCGCCACCACCATCTCTGCACCTTGCGCCACCATCTTCCTCCCCGTTTCGCGTCGCACACCGTCGCGCGAACCTGCGCAGCGCACACGATCCACCACCTCGCCACCGTGAAGCTTAAACTGCAACCACCATGAACAGTAGCAGTCCGAGAGCAGCGTCGCCGGAGAAGAAGAAGAAGCCTGCCACCATCACGTTTCAGTCGTCACGAGGGAGGGAGAAGAGTGTGAGAGTGAAACCCTAATTCTGGAGAGAGAATCTGCACTGCCACGTGTCAGCATCTGATAGGACAGTCAAACTGGTCAGCTCTGGTTAACTGGTCAAGTGGTCAAAGTCAGCAGTCAACTCTGGTCAAAACTGCAAATATAGTTAAATGAGAGGGGCAGAATTGGAAATTGGACAGGAATTAAGTTGCTAATTAATTAAATAAAAATAAAAGATTTTAGCAACTGATAGATAAAGCCCAAAGTCCAGTGGAAGCCTATATAAAGAGACTTAAGGGAGCAGAAGCGTGACACGTTTTACAACTGACAACTTAGAATTTACAGCTTAGACACTTAGAACTCTCTGGTTTTGGCAGATACCATCTCCACCACATCTCTCATTCTTTCTTTTATTTTCTTTCCTTCATATCATCATGTATTCCATCAAAGCCATGGAAGGCTAAGCTTTTAGGGTTGATTCCACTGTAATTTCTTAAATGGATTCTGAGGTTAGATGAATTTATATGTTTTGTTATTTTGATTATTGTTGTGGTTTTTGCTTATCTATGTCCTTTGCTTCTTAATCGAATAGAAAATAATGATTTTAAATCTACATACATGCTAATCATATGAGTTAAAAGGTTTTTAAATTAAATTGAGACTTTACTTTGATTTTGTTTAGAAACT
>Ga0209589_1010847_pt1 | contig 13107 bp, 3 predicted proteins | sample CowpeawhiteBW_FD_187525 | JGI IMG/M metagenome (GOLD analysis project Ga0209589, IMG submission 187525) | Root nodule microbial communities of legume samples collected from California USA - Cow pea white BW (SPAdes) (version 2) | ecosystem: Host-associated > Plants > Roots > Nodule | place: USA...
ATTTTTTTTAAATGTCTACGTGTCAACCCAGTAGTGTCCCACTTGTCAAAGTCAATATTTTATATTCAATTTGGTTCCTATATTTGTTATTTTTGTTCAATTAGGTCCCAATTTTTGTTAACATTAACCAATTTGGTCCCTATCGAAGATGTGGCCAAATTTAATTTTTATATCAGTTATAATGATGTGAATTTTAATATATTTTATAAAAATATTTAATAAAAAATGTGAATTTTAATATAAAAATTAAATTTGGTTTTAATTTAGAGAGGGACCAAATTGGTTAATGTTAACAAAAATTGGGACCTAATTGAACAAAAATAACAAATATAGGGACCAAATTGAATTTAGAACATTGACTTTGACACGTGACACACTATTGGGTTGACACGTGGACATTTAAAAAAAAATTAAAAATTAAAAAATATTAAAAAATATTAAAAAAAAATCAAAAAAATCACGAAGTGACATGTGGCACACTCCTAGGTTGACACGTGTACATTTTAAAAAAATTTTAAAAATTTTTAAAAAAAATTAAAAATAACACAAATAAAAATAAAAAAATATTCAAAAAAATCACGAAGTGACACGTGGCAGTCACTGTTCATGGTCGTTAATTATTTAAACGGTGTTAGCAAAAAAGGATCCAATTGAACAAAATTGACGAAAATTGGGACCTATTTGAACACAAAACCAAAATTAGGACTTCTTTGAAAAAACCTGACGAAAATTGCGACCAAAAAGGTATTTTAACCTAACTTATATTGGTGATTGAGTGGTGTTGCTAAGGATAATTTCTTATTAGTTAATAGTGTAACATAGTCTTATATTATCCTTGTGTAACCATTAATTCTAAAACTAATATAAAAACCATTAAATTGATGAAATAATTGTGTTCAATATCCATTTATTTTAGTTTTTCATTTAAAAAATATTAAACCTAATAATATTCAACAAGAATATGGTCATTTAAAAAAATGCACAATTAAGATATAACCAATATAATTAATATGTTATTAGTCCCAATTAGAATAAATTTCTTTAAATAATATTTAATATGCAAACTTATATAAACGTGGGCCAAAATACAAGTCCCATGACAATGCTAAATACACCCAAATCACTATTCTATACAATTTATTTAAGAAATTAAAAACAAACAAATAAAACAAAAGGGCCTAGGCATTGGCCCAAGTTACAAGCCTTGGGGTGTATTCATCATAACCTTTGTCCTAGATCGGCCCGACTCGACCTTCGGCATAAGCCCACTCAGCTCAACCTTTGTCTCTATTTGACTCGGCTTGACCTGACCCGCCTCAACCTTCAGCCTAACCTGACCCGAGCTAACTTTCTTCTAAGTTAGCTCAACTCGACTTGGGGCCTAATCCTACTAAGCTTGACTTTTGGCCCAGGTCGAATTTGCTTGACCTTCACCCCGTGTCGAACCTGCGTGACCCTTGACCTTGGTCAGTCCAACTCGACCTTGAGCCCGGGCAAGCCTGACTTGATTTTTGATCCAGCCCGACCTGACTTGAAATTCGCCCCAAACCGTCCTGAATCGACCTTCGGCTCGGGTCTCCTCGGCTCATCCTTCGACCCGAATTGACTAGGCTATAACGTCAACCCAGCCTGATTCAACTTTTTGGAGATGCAGAATTTTTTTTCTAACCAATGCCCAACTCAACAATTTGGGGGATTTCAATTTCCTTCTTTTTATTAGTAAATTTTAAATTTGACTATTTAAGTTATTTGAAATACCTTCTTAAAATTGTTGAATGTCAATTTCCATCTAATTCTTTCATCCAAACATATCATTTTCCTTGAAAGAATTTCAAATTCTCCAAATAGATGATTTACTCTCTTAAATTATCTTATCCAAACACACCATAAGCCTTTTTTTTTCACAAACAATGTCAATGTTCCAACCCTAAGTTCTCCAAGGTAGCATTGGTTGTAGCAAAGTGACTATGGAAGGGGGAAGGGGGAAGGGGTTGAATAAAGCTTGTAGACATTTTATACTCTTTTGGTGTAAGGAGAAGGAAGAGAAGAATGCTCACAAGGATTTATATTGGTTATGATCAGTCCATGACTCCTCATGAGACCATAGAGGACCTTTTTACAAGGATTACAAGAAGCATAATGATAATGTTGACTTTTACGTGTTTTGTTATGTTGGATTTAGTGAATAAAATCAAGTTTCCCTAGCTTTTGTCTTGTTCAATCCTCAAGTTTAGAGTGTTTTTGAATTATTTTTGTGTTTTAGATATTTTATGCTTGTTATACCTCTAATCTATATTTTGAGTATGTTAATAGAAAGCATTTGTGGTAGAGGAAAATAATCAAGAACTCAAGGGAGCATGATTGGACAAGAAAAGATTGATTTTGAGGAAAATACTTGCTTTTGGTGCCACAAGAATTGCACCCAACATTATAAAGTCAGGGAGCAAATTTAGTTGTGGAGCATTAGAGAAATGGCTAGTGGTCGGGCCTTGGCTAGTGGCGTTGGGTGTTGGTTAGTGGCGTCTGGTGGTGGATTCACAGAAGCGACTATTTCACATTTTAATTGATAGCGTTAGGCATTTTTGAGATGACGTCGAGCAGTGCTGAGATGGCCCGGGGTGGCAACAACGTTGATGTGTCAAAATTGGGTGTTTAAGCTTGTTCTCTTTAAGGGTTTGAGGGATTCCTCACTTGCCTTGTGGAGGTTGTTAGGGGTCTTGGGAAGCTTTCCCACTCCTCCTTGGGCCTTCTACTTCATTCATGGTGATGTCCCCCTTTTGGGGTTGGAAAGGAAGATGGTTTGTGAATTGGAGGTGTTGATGTGAAGGAAAGGCGCAATTGGAGAATGGAGTTGTTGCCAAGAACTTGGGAGAGGACTTGGATCTTCTCTTTGATTTCAATTTCTTCCTTATCTATTCTATTTGTAAACCCTAGGTTCTCCACCATAAGGAGTGATGAGTTCATATTTATGCCCTCATTTAATGTTTAATTCTGGGTTTTTTATTGGATTTTGGTTCTTAAAAGATTGATTTAATTGGGATTTCCTATAATTGGGTTTATTGAGAATGAGATACAAAAACATGTTAAAAATAGTTTTTTAGTTGCATAAATATTCTTTTGGATATTTTAATGTGTGTTAGTGCAATTGTAGCTAAGTTGAGCTCATGGAAAAGTAGAAATAAATTGATTAAAGCTTCATGACACCTTAAAGATAAATTCAAGAATAGGAAATTTTCAAATTCGCAAAAATCCAACTCAACCAAAATAGGGAACAAGCAACAAAAATTAGACCTTACGATTTTCTCTATCTTTTTTTAGAGAAAAGGACTTTGATAATTCATAAATATTTATGAAAAAATATATTTTGGGAAAATATATCTTTAGATATTTTATTTGATATTCTTAAATAATTATCTTATTTAATTATATCATAAAATATCAAAAGATAATAACTACCAAATATTTTTAAATATGGCAAGATCTTCTTAAATCTTTCTAGATTTCCACAACAAACAAATATATCTTAAAGATATTAGATTATTTTGAAGATGATTTGAGGAGATTGCAAAGGGTTGATTTGGAAAACTAATGCAAATATTAGTTGGTGATAATTTATCACATACTTTAAGTAATTAATTTATTTAATTATATTAAAAATTATGAATCAACTATATTTGTCAAATAGTTTATATATCTCCAAATATTGTGAAATATTCATAATCACTATAAAGATAAATAATATTTATCTTTATCTTTATTTTAAAAGATATTGTAGAGATTTTAGCAACACAAAAAGCCTAATCTAAGTCCTATATAAAGAGACCAAGGAGGAAGCAAAAGAGTAACCCTAAAGGGGGCCTAATTCTACACTCTCTCTCTCTACTTTCTTTTTCAATTTTTATTTTCTTTCGCATTCCATGGAGGGATAAGCTTCAAGGGTTAGTTCCATTGTAATTTCTTAATTGGATTCTAAGGTTTGAATAAATATGTTTGTTCTTTTGATTCTTGTTTATTTTCATCTATTTCTTTTGGTTATTAATCTAGTAAAAGTAATGATTTTTACATTGTAACAAGTTAGTACAATGTAAAATCTACATAACATAACAATCATATGAGTCCAAGGGTTTTTAAATTTTAATTGAGAAGTTACTTTGGTTAAATTTAGAAACTTTCATATGATTGAATGAGTTTTTGCTAATAATTGAGAAGTTACTTTGATCAAAGGTGAAAACTTTAATTAGAATTATTCAAGAAGTTACTTTGGTTAATTAGCTTTTTACTAGATATAAGAGGTGAAAGAATATACATGATTAGGCCTAGTAATATTTAATTGAGAAGTTACTTTAGTTAAATTTACTATGGATAATCTATGAAGTTTTTGCTTTTGATCGAAAAGTTACTTTGGTTAGAAGTGAAGACGCCAACAAATTAATTGAGAAGTTACATTGATTAATTTGAAATCTTAGACAAGAAATCAATAACAATAATCTTTAGAAAACCAATGATGAATCCTATTTTGAAAAAATAGTGGAATCAACCTATTTTTCTTTACTATTGTTTTATTTTATTTTTTATCTTTTCAATTTTATTTCTTTCTTTGTCTATATTAATCCTCTTATATTTTTATTATTTTATTTTATTAACTCTTTTGTATAGTTTTTATAAGAACTAATTTGTTAAAAAGCAATTTCGTGTTCGTTAGGAGACGACTTTGGGTTACTTTACCCTTTCTATTTTGTTGACTACTTTCTTAACAATACTAAAGTTGTTATAGATAAGTAGTATTAATTTGATTGCGTCAACGACAACGTTATTATAGAGTTAGTCCTATTTTTTAAGATTAGATGTAATGGACTAAATTCTTGTGTGTGTGTGTGTGTATGTATATATATATATATATATATATATATATATATATATATATATATATATATATATATGTGTGTGTGTGTGTGTGTGTGTGTGTGTGTGTGTTTTCCCAATTCAAGTTAGTATTAGATTTTTGTGCTTAATGTTTGTTGTGGTTTGATCACCCATGGCTTATTTGTTGGTTCTTAAGGTGTTGGAAAATGTCTTTTGAACCTAGAACTGAAATTGACTACCTAATAGAGCTTGTATCTAGGGATAGAACATGATTCATTAACAATCTTAAGACTTTTGAACTTAATGCCTAATTGCTTGTTAATGATCCAAGGTATTGGACTTTGATGAGTTATCATAGGCTCAAAGTCACTAGGAATAGCATTTGTTAATGATATTTATTACTTGTTATGTGCGATTGGTGCACTTGTCGTTTTCCACTAACATGTTTTTGGCATAATTATTTAGGACTTGAGCATTTGTTAATCTTTTAGACTTTTGTGTGTGTGTGTGTGTGTGTGTGTGTTTCTTGTACTTTCTTTTACGAAACTTGCCTATAGATGTTTATGCTTTCCATTGGTTTGGTTTGTGCTTAATGCTTGTCCCAGGGTACACCTTAGGGTATGATGTAGTTGTTGGAAGGTCTTAGGAATGGGATTTAAACAACCTACCTAACCAAATCAAACTAGATAGCACAAGTCACCATGGATGGGATTGTGTGTTTGGTGTAAGATCCTCTAAATTTAATTAATTAAATAATTAATTAATTAATACGGGTAGTGGGAGCCTTTATGACATTAAATGTTGCTTGATGTCATGTGGAAAAGTACTAGCTCAAATGGTTGAGAGTACTTGTTTGTGTGAGAGGACTAGGGTTTGAGTCTTATATGTGTCATTTATGTGTTATTTAATTCATTATTATTTTAATAAGATGCTTGATTATGTTGAGTGATAATATAATCTTTGAATTTTAAGAATTATCACGAAACATGAATTGGTTGAATGGTTGTGCATTAATTTGACATTAGCATGGTTATGGGTTCAAATCTTGGTAGAACCAAATTGAACTCTCTTTTTGCCCAAATTCCCTTTGGCATGAAGGTGAAAGAGCAAAGAAACCCTAGTAGCCAGAAGGGGCAACCATGGGGCTGGAAAATCACCATTGAATGACAATTAAACTTACTTTAACCGTATTTTCGTTTTGCACCATTTAACTCTCATTAAAGCAACATTTAGTGACCAATTAAGGGAAAGAGAGGGTGTTTTGTGGCTTTCATTATTGCATATAGGAAGAAGAGAATGAATTCAGAGAGCGTGTGGTGAGAATTGAGTGTAATTGGGAGCTGAATTGAGGGGAAATGCTAGGCAACATAGTGATCAAGGAGGAACTCTCAAAAATCTCAAATTTTAAGCAAAGGAATTCAGGTTATGGGAGCTGGACTCCGTTATTTTAGTTTGTGTTATTAATCTTGCATGATTGAATGATTGTTTAAAGCTTGAACTATGATAATTCTGTGTATATTCGTGTTTTTGGAAAATTCTAGAAACCGCCTGGCGGACGATGAACTACCGCCAGGCGACACATGCATTTTTGCTTATTTTCTGGGTTCCTGATAGGAACCGCTTGGCAGCATGAGTGGGTCACCAGGCGACGCAAGCCTATAACCTAGTTTCTGGGTTTTTGTTATGAACAACCTAGCGGTGGTGAATACCCGCCAGGTGACGCGAGCCATTTTTGGCTCGATTTTGGGTTTTTACATGTTCTAGGCAAGTTTTAATCGATGGAAAACAGGCTTTAGTCCTGGATTGACTAAGGGGAAGGGATTAATGGTGGAATTGCGTGGTGATATGAGGAAAACGGACGATTTTTGGTATGAACTGGGTTTAGGGTGGAGAAATTAGGGATTTTGAATGTATGCTTTAATTCCAGCGTGAATTTGACTGGAAGTGATTCATTTAATCTTAATTTAAGGTTTGGATACAATGGATAGTATTATAGCCTGATGAATGGATGAATTGAGGGGATGGTAATTTGAGGATCTCGGGTGTGGGAAATTCTGAAATTTTTCCATAATGGGATGCACCGCCTGGTAGCACGGAGCATGTCGTCAGGCGCCAGTGCAGTAAAATGCAACTCTGCATGGTTGTGAGGGATTTTAAGGGTCTGGGAACTTTCTGTGAGGAATTGTATTAGGATGATGGAGCATGGGGTCACTGGATCAAGAGTGAGTGAATTGAAACCACCTAAAGTATAGATAAATTATGTTGGGTTAAGTATATGGAATAATAGAAAGTATGATGTGTTAAATGTCGTGTTAAAGGTTGAAATATCAGTTGTGCTGCATAAATTGGTTGTGTTGGAATATAGGAATCTGATGTGCCTTGTTTGGATACCTTAGTCAATGCATGAGGTTAGTTGAGATAAGAGTATAGATGGTGATTTGACTTTGATAGATATACGTAAGTTATAAAAAGGGAGAAGTGAAGTTATGACTAGTAAGAGACATAGGACCTGGGAGTGGATATATCACTGTTGAATTAGAATGGGTTAGAGGATAGTGGCATGAATATTGGGTCATGGCCAAATTCAAGAGTCGTTGGTACCTAAACTGTGAAAATATAGCAGTTGGCACATTGATGATAACATAGATAAGGATTTATGCATAATGGGTGATACTACATTTTGTAGATGCCTGCAAGGGGCCAATGGATTATTCTAGATGTAGGTTATTGCAAACGTGAAATGCTGGAACCCTATTAAAGTGTGCAAAACCAGTACTGTACGTGTACTGATGTAGCGCCTGGCGATAAAATCGACATCGCCAAGCGATAATGTCAATTATAGTGGGCTCCTAGAACGTGTGCGCTTGGCGGTGAGGGTGGTCCCGCCAAGCGATGTCTCCATCTTTAGTGTGTTCGAGGCGCTTGGCGCCAGGCGGCACGTGTCCCCTGCCAGCTCAGGAGCAATGCCAGGAGATAACGCAGAGATCATGCCTCTAATTTGCTTACTTCGAGTGTGTGTGGTCTACAAGGCTTTGGTGATACTTCAAAGGTCGCCTTGCTGGTGTTTCTTGAGTTGTGGCTCGGAACGTATCCCTTGAGTTGTGGCTCGGGATAGGAGTTAAGCACGTGACATTCCTTGATTTGTGGCTCAGAATGGCATCTCTTGAGTTGTGGCTCGAGATGGCGGATGAACATGAGGAACTCTTGAGTTGTGGCTCTGGTTGGCGAGTGTTGCTGGTGTGAGTGTGCGCATTGTGGTGTGTACGGATGGGTCTAGTTAGATTGCCCTCCTCAGTATTAAGCTAACGAGTTTGGTAGTCTTGGGATGTTACAAATGTTATTCGTATTGGAAACTCCACCTGGCGTTATGGAGTGTGGTTCATAGCATGGTTTTCGGCATGTGCTCTACTAGTTGTGGATGGTAGGTGTGGTAGCAAGACATCTTAAAGTACTCATCAGAAGACGTATAACACGGTTAAGTAAATAAATAATCAATATTTATGTCTGGCACCCCAAGGTAACACGTTAATTTATGTTAGTTTCAGCTAAACTAGATGTAAGTTTACGTCTGATTGTATTACCTCTAACTGTGAACAATCAGACGTAAATTACGATATTTACATTTGACCTTGCGATGCTAGATGTAAACATTAAATCTTTTATTTCAGATTCTCTTATCTGGTGCTTCCATCTCTGTGTGCGAAAGGGTTTTCTCTCGTTTTCTCTATGCACGAAAGGGATGACAACATAAAACCCACCAAAGGTATATTTCTCATTTGCTTCCATTTTGCATTTACCGAAAACTTGAAACCGTCACATTTGCAGCAATGGTGTACGACAGCGATGTGCGACGGTGATTTGTGTTTCTCATTTGCTTCCATTTTGCATTTGCTTCCACTTTCATTTCACAAAATCTTACTTCCATGTATGTTTACTTCCATTTTCATTTCACAAAATCTTAAAACCCTTCCATTTGCAGCAACGGTGTGCGATAGTGGAGGACGATATGGTCTTCAACTGCACCAATGATGCAATAGTGAATCTCCTTTAAACAGCAACGACTGCGTGAACCACCAAAGTATTAGTGACCTCCAAAGCACCTTTTTTTGCGTTTTCTGTGTAAATTCATGTTTGGTTGTTTGCACCAAACGTAAATTCACGTATGTTTTTTTATAGACGTAAACTTACGCCTCTCGATTCTACGTCTGATCTAAACTATAAGTGAAAAGCCAAAAGCATTGGACGTAAAAGACCTTTTTTTGTGTTAGTGAGAGGAATTTAAGTGTTTTTATCTTAGAGATCAGGGAAAACAATATTCATGACATTATGAGAGTATTGAGTGATCTTCCAAAAAGAGGGATTTGAGTGAGGTTATTTGGGAAATCTATTTAATCATTTTGTATATTATATTTGTTGTTTGGTTTGTGTTGCTATCAAAAAATCCTCTCCATGGTCCAGAGAATATGCAGAAACATGTTGGGAGGCTGTTGGGTCGTGTCCTTATGCCATCTCACCAAATCTACCCTAAAACCTCTCCATCACTAAGGTACTTCTCACCAATTGAGTCCAAACTCCAATGTGCAGCCCCCTCTCATATTTTTGTCAATCCTAAGGCCCAAACCAGTCACATTTAGTGTCCTAAAGTGCTCCAAATGATTGGCTCTTGATTTGGGGTCCAAATGACAAAAGTCAACTCTAAGGTCAAACATGTCACTTTTGCACACTTTATGCTTTTCCAAAGTACAACCCCTTCTCATATTTTTTTTTTTTGCAATCCCAAGGCCCAAACCAGTCACATTTACTGTCTTAAAGTGCTCCAAATGGTTGGCTCTTAATTTGGGGTCCAAATGATAAAAGTCAACTCTAAGATCAAACATGCTACTTTTGCACACTTCATGATTTGCCACCAACTTGACCTTGCTTCTATGTGAACTTATCTAGGCCTTCGAATCTTCAATTAAATCTTGCTTAAGGATAGAGGACCTGCAAATTGATCAAAAACTCAAGTGTAAGGATTAACTCTACCTAGACACTACTTGAATAACTAAGCTAAAATGACAAAAAACATGAAACTAAGAATTTTGCTCAATTGGCCCTAAACCTCAAATTTTGGTGTTTGACCACTTTCAACAAGTGTAATTAGACATTTATAATGATTCCACAAGGTCAAATCACTTAATTTGGAAGAATTTCAAAAAGTCAACTCTAAAGTCAACTATGTCATGGTTTAAAGGCTAAATGAGCAAATTTTGACTCTGAACACTAGGTTTGACTAACCTAAGATCCTAGGACTCAAAATATGATGCAACCACACTGAAATGATGTTTAAAAGCACTCTACAAACACTAATTCTATGAAAATGCGAAAATGACCCTAAGTGAGGAATCTAACCTAATATGCTAAAATTCGCTATTCTAAAATGGAAAAATGAACACTTTGACTAATGAAAACTAACAAAATTCAAGACACATCACTTGCATCCTGTCTTTGATTCAATTTCTTCACTATCTCTTCTATTTGTAAACCTTAGGTTCTCCACCATGGAGAGCTAACCCTATTTTTTAAGATTAGATGTAATGAACCATAATCTAATTCATGATGGAAAAGAATGTGGAAGCGTACCAAGTTTGCCATTGGGAATGATTGTGGATGATGAGATTAATCATGGGTATGCGATCTTCCAAATGTAAGGGTCTTAGGCACAACTTTTATTGTCTCTGTTGATGGGGATGGAAAGAAAACAAAAGTCTAACACAATACGTAATGTTACATTCTCTACAAATGGAGAGCATAACCTATCTTATAAATATTGTCAATCACATTCCATGATAATCTCAATTTGGCCCCCTCGTCAAATCATAATACTACTTTAGGATATTTACTCAATAACTTTTTATGATAATTATGCCCCTAATCGTAAACTTAATACCAATATACCACTCTATAGTTTTAGCCAATCATGACCCTAATACAATTAAATAATATATGTGACCTAAAACATCTAACAAGAATAGCTAAAACAATTATTAATTAAACATTTTATAAAATTAATAAACTGTAAAACTGATAAATATTTGATATTAATAATATGGCAGTAAAAGAAAAGTAAAAGTAAGAATAAGTGGGTGACAAGTGCTATTTTTAAGGCATAGGCAAAGTAGAAAAGAAAAGCAATTTGATGGAGTTAAGTTTGACCGCTGACTATTGCAATTTATTCGTGGTCAAATAATGCATATGCTAGAGTCACTCAGAAACGTAGAATTGCTGAAGAGTAGGCATAAATTATTGAAAATGATGATGGCTGTTCCTACCAAACCAAATTATTTTATAAACTCATCAGAACCATTATTCATTAAGCATCAAATTTCTAATTATTCATTCATAGTTATGATCTGCACGTCTTTAATTTCATAATATTTAAATTTAAAGATAAGCACACATGAATGATTATATATATATATATATATATATATATATATATATATATATATATATATATATATATATATATATAAGCAACATAATAGCTAATAGCAAATTTTATGAACTAAATAGTCTTTTGATTTTATTATATAAAATTTAAGACACTTTAATTATCACAACTTTATTAAATTAATTAACGATTAATATAAGAAGTCGGTCGCCTCTAAATTAAAGGGAAAAAAAGGTTTTCCAATTTTTTAGAAGACATCAACAATGATAAATAAAATATAGAAAAAAAAAGGAAACACTCTAACTTTCCTTCAAGCAATAATTATTAATGAACACAACGTGCTAAATTGTGTGCATTAATCCTTATACTTTAATTTCAAACTCCCAAACTCCGAGAACTATAATGCACCCATACTTCAACTTGAGTCACGTATATGTATCCAACACGTATTGTGTCCGATACTTTATGATACTTTAGCGATACTTATCAATAAAGTATCTAATTTATAAAATAGTAGTACACTACAATAAAATCTTTAAATAATGACCAATTTTAGTGATAAAAAATAATTAGTCATTATATAGTGACCAAATTAACAACTAAAATAGTTCCAAAAAATTATAATCGGTTTCTAAATTGATAATTAATATAGTTTCAATGATGAATTGATTTTTAAATTGGTTACTAACATTAGTTACAAGGTTTTGACTAATAAAATAATTTGTCTCTAATTAGAAAATTTGGATTCACACTTTAACAATCATATATTTATTATGTTTGTAAGAATTATTGTACATTTTTCATTATTCATATATCACGTATCTATCACGTATCATATCCTATTATTTTAAAAATAAATGTATCAACGTATCGGATATGTGTCGTATCCGATACATATATCGTATATGTGCATCATAGTCCAAGAGTGATTAATTAAGAAAATGTTAGACAAATCAACATGTATTATTCGTTTACGTTTTGCCTATGTTAATTAATTTCTCTAAATTACCTCTTATATAAGGAAAAGAGGACTTCTCGAAGCAACTTGGTAAATTTGAGATTTTTCTTTATACTTGGAGAAGAAAGAGTGCCACACGATAATTACTCAATGTAAAACTTCCTCACGAGATGTTAATTTATAGAAAGATTTTATCTTTACTAAGTAACCTAGTTTAAAGCTATTTTTTATTAAGTCAAAAGTCATTTTAGTAGAAGTTCTAGATTTTTCTAATAGTTTTTCAACAATAAGATATCATTTTAATAAGCCCGAGTATGACGTAATATTTTTCATGTTGCCAAACATAAAAAGAGTAGACCATTAACCTCTTTTCTTCAATATTAAGTTCCTTTTCCTCCATTATATTTATTCAATTAATATTTTAAATCTAAACAAAATTTAATATTCATAATATGTCACGTTTATATACTTTTATTATTTTAATGTATAAATTCATAATTTATGATATTGATACTAAACTTTACTATTTACTTGAGAGTGTTTTTTATCCACAAAACAGAATTCTCATCCTAACTTCTCCAATTGATAGGTTATATTATATTTCATATAGGTTATGGTCATTGTTATGGTTATGGTCATTGACATATGGTTATTGGGAGATTATGGTTCTATATGGTTATATAACATTAGTCTTACACATATAAGACCTTAGACACCACTTTAACCCCAAAACCTTAAGGCAATGTTGTTATGGGTCTTTATTCTTATATAGTGTTTAACTTTGTCTTTTCTATCCAATGTGGGACTTTTTGACTCACACTTGGACTATTCCCAACATCTCCCCTCAAGGGTG
>Ga0209589_1010849_pt1 | contig 13106 bp, 6 predicted proteins | sample CowpeawhiteBW_FD_187525 | JGI IMG/M metagenome (GOLD analysis project Ga0209589, IMG submission 187525) | Root nodule microbial communities of legume samples collected from California USA - Cow pea white BW (SPAdes) (version 2) | ecosystem: Host-associated > Plants > Roots > Nodule | place: USA...
GGGATGGTGGGGGCGGGAGTTGGGGGTGCGGTGAGCCCTGGTTGACCGGATGGAAAGTGATGGGGATGGGTAGAGGTAACGGGTGTCTGTTGGGTGGTGGTGAAGGTGTGGGGGGTGGGATTGTATTCACTTTCTTCCTCTGTAGGCTAGAAGGCCGGAGACTTCACAGCTTCAGAGGTTTCTTTGGCTTTTCCCTTCAGGTTGGCGTTTGCCTCGATCCTTCTCCTGAGGCGAGAGTTCTCTTATCTTAGCGCTTCCATTTCCTCAACACTGCGCTTCTTCAGGTCTGCGAGTTCTTGTTGCATCTTTGCCTAGCCGTCTAGGATGGCGGCCAAGTCAGGGGTGATGCTGGGAGGTCTAGAGGGACCAGCGTCCGCTTGCTTGTTCACTCCAGCTCTACTGCGGGTAGAAACCATCTTCAGAGAAAAAACGGGTACTAAAGGTGTTCGTCTCGTACCCCACGGCGGGCGCCAATTGTTCCTGCAGAGAACAAATAAGATAGGTTAGGCACAAGCGTCACCTTACCATGTAGTCTGCTATCTCTTCAGTTGGCCTCTTCCCGGTTGATACACGTCAACTTGAACCCAGGAGGGGTTACCTGCAGAAGAGTCTCCGAAGCTCAAGTAAGTCAAAGCTCTTAGAGAGTCAAATCAGTGATTAATGAATGCGTACCTTTAAATGATAGGGTCCACGTGTATTTATAAAATATTAATGACGTTTGACCATTTCATGGGCTGGCTCTTGACCTGGGCTCTAGTTTGGGCCATGAGTGGGCCTGGGCCCCAACCCAGGCCCTTGAGACCTATTGAATGCGGGGGCTTCGATTTTCGCTTAAGTTTATTGGAGTAGTCGGCCTGGGCTATAACCTTACCAGATATGCTCGAGTAGTCGGTCTAAACCGACTACTTGCCTAGATGGCTTATGTTGGTGATATGAAGTGCTAATTCGGCCTAGCTTGGGTACTTGGCGGTCTCGATATGCACACTGTTTACTTGGTCGAGTTTGGCTAGGTACGGTACAGTACAGTACAACTATAATGCATAATGTGATTAGGCGGACAAAGATCAAAGGTGTTTTCGTTGAGGTAAATGTTTTTAGCTTTATGTTTAATTTATAATTGAAAAAGATGGATACTTGTACGAAAATACCCTTGGGTAGCTTATTGAATACGTTTCAACTTACAATGTAATTAATTTCCCTGTTACATTCGACGGCCCGGTCTACTTTTCCATCACCAACCAAAGCTCATTCATTTAATGCATTTCAAGGCTCACAACAACCCATCCTCCATGGATAATATCTCTTTTTTCTCCGTACACAACACATTGACGATTAGTCTTTAGGAATCTGCCTACTTTGGTTGGTGGTGCATTGATCAAGTAAGTTGAGTAAAAAATGGTTTCATTCATTATCCATTCTACTTATCTGCAACATTAATGGCTTCCTCCAGCATGTTTTTTATTGTACTTTAAGTTTTAGGGTTCCTTTACTTTTCCAAAAATTTTGAAAGTAATTTGTCTTGGATTTTTATCGTCATTGACAGTAAATGCTTCATTGCACATTAATTTTGTTCACAAAACAACAGACGTCCTTACCCATATAAATTTTTAATACGCGTTATTTACTTTTGTTAAACATTGTATTGACAGTAACACTTATGAACTGCAATGAATGTTTATACAAGGAAAAAACATGGAAGAAACACAAGCTCTGGGTCTGGATAGCATTACTCTACTGAAAGATGATATCCCTGAAAACAGCTGTAACATCATTGGCTCTGTTTCAACCAACAACGACTGTGGTGAATCCCACTTGGGTTTCTTTCCTAAAGTGGGGATGACTTTTGAAACTGTGGATGAACTACAGAAATTTTATAAACAACATGCAATCAGAAGTGGTTTCGGTGTCCGAATCAAAACATCAAAGAAAGACGATCATAATGAGTTGTGCTACGTCAAACTAGTTTGTTCTCGAGAAGGAAACCATGTGTCCAACATCCCCCCGAAAAAAAAAACCATCCCGACACAAAGAAAGGCTTGCCCTGCACGTGTTACTACTGTTAAAGAGGAAGGTGAATGGTTGATGAGAAGTGCGGTGGAGGAACATAATCACCATTTAAGTCCACACAAATCAAAGCTTGTGTGCGGTAATAGGAAGATAAATATGCAGGCAAAAAGAGTAATCGATATCAATGATCAAGCGGAAGTGCGTTTGAACAAAAGTTTTCGGTCTTTGGTATTTGATGCTGGAGGTTATGAAAACTTGGATTTTATGGAAAGGGATGTCAGGAACTATATTGGTCAGCAGAGACGAGCGCTGGTTAAGGATGGCGATGGGCAAACATTGTTTAATCATTTCTCGAGGATGAAGGGAATTAAATAAGGATTTCTTCTTTGAAATTGACGTCGATCAAGAGAACAAAATTACTAATGTGTTCTAGGCGGATGGTAGGAGTAGAGCGGCATGTGTAGATTTTGGGGATGTTGTGTCATTTGACACAACATACTTGACTAATAAGTATGACATGCCTTTTGCCCCATTTATAGGTGTAAATAATCATTGTCAATCCATTTTATTAGGTTGTGGGTTGTTATCATCAGAGGACACTAGAACATTTATATGGCTATTTACATGTTGGTTGCGTTGCATGTCAAATAAGGCACCACTTGGAATCGTGACCGACCAATGCAAGGCCATGAAAAATGCAATTGAAATTGTGTTTCCCAATGCAAGACACAAATGGTGCCTTTGGCACATCATGAAAAAAGTTCCTGAGAAGTTGCAAGGGTACTCAAGTTACAAGCAAATTAAGCATGACATGAAGCAGTTGGTGTATGAGTCAGTGAGTCTTGATGGTTTTGAGTGTGGTTGGGATAAGTTCATCACAGAAAATGGATTACATGAAAATGCATGGCTTTTAACACTTTATGAAGATAGACATCGCTGGGTTCCATGTTATTTGAAGAATAACTTTTGGGCAAGTATGTTGACTACGCAACGAAGTGAGAGCATGAGCGCATTCTTCGATGGTTTCATCAATTCGACAACGACATTGCAACAATTCGTGGTTCAATACAATAATGCCATTAGGCAAAAGCTTGAGAAGGAGTGTGAAGATGACTTTGCATCCTTAAATACCACTATTCTTTGTGGCTCACACTCCATTATTGAGAGACAATTTCAGACCGAATACACTCATGCTAAGTTTGCTGGGGTTCAACACGAATTTAGGTGTAAAATGAATTGTATGATTAAACATGTTTCAGTTGAAGCGGGAACCTCAAGATACCATGTTAAGGAAGAGTTTATGTGGAAAGGTCAATGCGCAGACATGTATCATGATGTTTTGTTTGATCATCACACACTTAACATACAATGCACTTGCCTTCTCTTTGAGTTTAGAGGAATACTTAGTCGTGTATGGGCAAGAGGGCGTTAAAAGTGTGCCAGACAAATATGTTTTAAAAAGATGGAGCAAGCTAATGTGTAGACGGCACACGTACATAAGGGTTGCAAGCAATTCTAAAAAGGAAGAAGCTAATGTCAAAAGGTATGATGCACTTTGTAAGCGTTTCTATAAGATTGCCAAGGTTGCATGCGAGTCAGACAACGAAACACAATGTTTGTTTAAGAAATTGCACTCCATTGCATATGATCATGGATTGTCACATTTTGATAATACAAGTAAGGGGGTTGAATTTGAGACTGAAAATGATTGTCCTCTACAAACCGTGTCATCCAACAAATGTATCAACAATCCTATTTCTGTTAAGAGAAAGGGTAGACCCCGATCGACGATATTGAAATCCATTGTGCAGAAGGTTTGTAAAAGAAGAAAGTCTACGGGTTGCGATTGTGCTTAAAATAAAGACTGTGGGGCTGAAATGGTATGTGCATTTAATGAAATCCAATAAATCAAAATTTGAATTCAATTTTTCTTTTTACAATATGATCACATTTTTTTTAATTCTTTGGTTATCCTTTATAGGGATGGACTTTGGATACGAATTTAATGTCATCTACTAACCAATCAGAAGTCCTTACGCATACTAATCCGACACAGGTACTTCACAGTTAACAATGTGATGTTCTACTAACCATTTAACTTTATCGTTATTGACATCATTTGGGGTGTAGTAATTATACTTAAATTTATGTTGCCAGGTTGAAGACGTCCAATCCATTGGATTTGTTTCCCTGCTGACTTCAATTCAAAATAGCACACATCAAACACAAATTGTGTTACAAGGAACAAATTATTAAGTATAGTCAAATACGTTATGCATGGCCTACTTATTTTAGGTATTAATGGATAATTATGTATCCAGATTCATCCAACACTCATGAAATATTTTTTTTTTGCAGGAATGGCGATGGTTTGGTATTTTATTTTGACGACATGGGCACTTGCAAATGAAATGGCATCAACAAACATAGTTACAACAAACATGTGTTTGTAAATGACATCTCTGAATTGTCCACAAATATATTTTTTTGGTAATCAATATTGACAACATGTGGCCATGGGTTGTTCCTCTTTTTGATTTAACATGATTGTAATTTTTGTAGTCTCATAGGTATGGTGGATGGGACTTTCGTATTAAGGATATCTTTAATTTCTGCATTGTACATTGACCAACTGATTATGTAATCAATGCATGATCCACTTGGAGGATATCTTTTATTCAATGCATTTGATTCAAAATTTGTCATCATTGATGTCACTGAAAAGGAGTCATACCAACATGAACTTCATTGGATCTAGGAAAACGTTGCATATAATCTTTTTACCATTTCATTATTTCTTGAATTAACATGCATACATTTATTAACCTGCATCAATCTTAAAACTACTTTGTAATTCGAAGGGAATTAAGTTGTAACCAAATTGATGCACGAGATAAGAATTAAAATATTTCACAACTTATGAACCAAATTATCACCGTAGGAATGAGAACTGTCATATTCCTATCACATTTTACAATTGATGCCAACAAAAACTATTTACTTTTAAATACATCTAAAACTTGAAGCAATGTAATTGCAATGAATATTTTCGGGATCCATAAACCAATCACATATGTAATGTTGTCTGAGTTCTTGAAGTTCCTCCCGCGACATGGAATAAAGTAAATAAAAATTATAACGACTAAATACCATGACAGCAAAACGAAATTCAATAAATGCCACTTACAAAAGTGTATCCGGGGAAGTTTTTTTCATCAAACATTGTTTCACCATCCCACAACTCAATATATCTCAAGACCATCATGCCACAATCATATCTCGAAATATGTGAACATATATTAAGTCAAATTATGATATCACTATACTAATATTCGATCAAATGTAAGACAAAATTGGTACTTACAAATTTGGTTGTAGGGGAAGGCCTTGGGTAAGGACTTCAAATTTAGGTTTATCAGCATTAGAATGATTTAAAAGGAAACCAAATAAAATCTCCATGTTACGGGCCTTAAAAAATCCCAATACAAAAGATCAACATACATTTTACAAATCAATAGCTGAATTTTCCAACAAGAGCATTTATTTTAAGAAGTTACTTACAATCGCATTGTCTATTCTTTTTCATCCTTGTCGTGTCCTCCCAAGAGAGTCAAGGACAAAAAATTGGTGGGTGCGACAGTTGATTGCATAACACCACCAATGTTGCTCATGGATAATAGGAGCAAAGAGCTTCCAAGAATAAAACAAAAAACTCATTAAACATTCACAATTACTACTTAATAAATAAAATTACAAATATTCATTCTTACAAAATCTGCTGTCAATATATCATGTACTGAAACTAGTCCACGCGTCAGGAAATTGTTGTAGTCCCCTAAGATCCATTGACGTCTCTTTGCCTTTACCTTTCTACTATCTTCAACAACTACGCTCTACATTCAAAATATCACAATTACATTTTCATAAACCATCATGAACAACATCCATCAAATATAAAAACTTAAAAAACAATAAGAATTATAATACCGTATACAGAGGACTAAACACAACTCTCTTGATCGACCCATTCAATTTTCTTTGTCTATACATGAAGTTGTTGCAAGCAAACAAAATGGCCTGACAAAATTTGAAATCAACAATGTCATTTCATTAGGCAAAATAACAAGTTTATAATATTACATCAATTAAGGCCATTACCATGTTGCAAATTTTTCCACGAGGACGAAATCCCCAACACTCAACTATGGTTAATATCTGGTGATTTATGTCAACCACCACTTTCCTGAAAAGTGGAAATTTAGAATTAACTCTATATAACCATGGAAATAAAATAATGAAATTTATATCCATAACAGTAACCAACTTGTCATTTTATGACACAAGAATGCGATACAATTGAGTTATGTCAACATCAAAAGAACATTTTTCTGCTTCGATAAAGGGAATAATTTCCATTCCATGATGATTGTATTCAGGAGTACCTTGCTCATGTTGCTCAAAATGACGTGATTGTGGCTCTTCAACATCAAAGGCATCACCTTTATCAAAGGAAGAGGTTTCAGGTTGATGAAAGGAAGGTGGGTCAGGTTCCTCACCTCCACGAGCATACTCTTCTTCCATACTGCTCAGCTGCTCTTTTAATTGTCGAACGACCCTATAATTTCTTTTCAACTTCCTTTTGCACCATTGCTTAAATTGAGTAAAGGACATGTCATCTATTCCTTTTTTTGGGATGCCATGTTCACCAATATTTAAGGCATCACGAACAACATCAATGTTTTTTTCCTCTTCAGTTAATTCCCAATGAAGAACAACCTGCATAATGATGTCCAAACTTTATACCTTATTGGTACACATAATACAACTTAATTAACTAAACTAAAACGAATGCAATACAATACCTTGTTATATTCAAATGCGGATTTGATTCCGTGAGTCCTAATCATCAAGGACGACCAACTCAAAATTCTCGGGAAAATAACATCACCTTTATAAGACCCTAACGAAAGTAGTCAACAAACCAAAAGCTGAAAAAATAATAGAGGAACTAATTAATCATTAACTTCACAAACACAAGCCTAACAAAATCAAAATTGACTTAAATAATAAATACCTGCAAAATAGCCACTAACCCAGCTACAGTTATGGCAGACATGTTTTGATCTTGCCTTAAAGTGTGGTAAGCATGATTGAAACCTTCAACCAAAAAACTATAGATAGACCTTGACCAGTTGTATTGATTCAAGTTGTCAAGGTTATCCAACAATCTAAATGGCATGTTTGTGACAGTCCGAAAAGTCCTAGGGAAATACAAAAGAGCAAAACATAGCAACAAGTACAAACGACAAACATTGTCTACATTGTCATTGTCATCATCATCGTCACTTTGTAAATAAAAGTATATCCTATTAACAATGTCATGTATTGTTATTGGTTCATGTTCAAATAATGACTTGATCACCCCGCACACAACATTATTGAATTCTACATCAACCCCAACAGCATTCAAACCCAAACAAACACAAACATCTAAAATAGACAACCGTACCAAATGTTGCCTGATATATATACTTTCATGTTCATGGACCCACCAACTCAGTGTATGTTTTAACAACACTCCATTGATATCCAACAGTTTCACCATGTCAACACACCACCTAAATGGAGTGCCTCCAATTCGAGAGCGATGTCTTGGTCTCAATAAACCATTAACTTTAACAATGTAGTTTGTTTTACAACGGTTACGAACCACAAGCTAAAAAACCAATGAAATAGTTAAAAAAACATGTTAGAAAACATCAACATATGAACTTAATTAACTATAATAAAAAAATGGAAAATGAATAGTTCACTACTTCTCCTTACGACTTCTCTTGCCACCGAAGAAAAATACTAACCTGCAACATTTTTAAACTTATCTTGCAACCCAAGCGCAATTAGGATGTAACCCAGCAAGGAGATTTTGCATAAAACAAGTTGACAGATATTGGAAGTGCATAACAACACACAAATCTCTCCCCTACTAAAAGGGTGGACCCCAAGTGTGCATACCAATAATAGAGCCCATTCCACTTCTTCTAAACCAAGTGTAAGTTAATATAAGGAAAAACTAGTCTGCAGCATTTTTCAACTTATCTTGCAACCCAAGACCAATTAAGGTGTAACCCACAAAGGAGTTTTTTCACAAAGTAAAATTGACAAATTTTGAAGTGCATAAGAACACACAATTTTCTCCCTTACTAAAAGGGTCACTACAAGAAATTTGCTAATTTGCGAGGGAAATTAGCGAGGGAAAATTTTGCTCACTAATTTGTCGCTAATTAGCGAAGGATTAGCGACAAACTAAAATTGTAGCTAATGAGCGAGGGACTATACACAACATAATATGGTAGCTAAGTTGTAGCTAATTAGTTAGGGATTAAATACAACACAGATATGGTAGCTAAGTTGCAACTAATTAGCGAGGGACTTTACACAACATAATATGGTAGCTAAGTTGTAGCTAATTAGTTAGGGATTAAACACAACAGAAATATGGTAGTTAAGTTATAGCTAATTAGTTAGGGATTATACACAACATGATATGGTAGTTAAGTTGTAGCTAATTAGTTAGGGATTAAACACAACATAAATTTTGTAGCTAAGTTATAGCTAATTAGTTAGGAATTATACACAACATAATATGGTAGTTAAGGTGTAGCTAATTAGTTAGGGATTAAACACAACATAATATGGTAGCTAAATTGTAGCTAATTAATTAGGAATTAGATACAACATAGTATGGTAAGCTAATTAATTATGATTAATGATTTTGTTGCAAATCCAAAGCTAATAAATAGAATTTGTAATTAAAAATATATACAAACTATTTTATTAAATATGAATTTATTAAATAAATTTATAAAAACTATCAATATATTAAAAAATTATCAACATATATTTTATTTTTATATAAATTAATCTTTTATTTGTTAATTATATTTATTATATATATATATATATATATATATATATATATATATATATTAAAATAATAACTAAAATTTAACTAATACAATATATTTCTTTCCGTTTAAATATTATTATAAAAGGTATTAAAACAATTCTTATTAATTATATTTAAAATCAAATGATTAATTATTATTTTGATAATTGTTTATTATCTTTACGCTGCTTTTTTATATTTTATATATTAATTTATTCAAATAAAAGGATTATTAATTGATTTATATTGTTACATATTATTATATATATTATTATATTTATGGTATAATTTGTTTTATATTATTTAATTTTTTAAACATTTTAAATATGAAATAAATTATTTATGATATATTATAAATAAAAACAAATTGTATGTATGTATTTTATTTATAAAATACGAATATTTAACTTAATTTAATTATACACTTAAAAATTCATTTAAAATTTAAATATTTATATAGAAGAATTAATAAAAACACTGTTATTTTGTTTAGTTTCCTTGCACTTTCGCAAGCAGCACTGAACAATAGTAATTAATTACATAGTTTAAAATGAAATAAAAAAAAACGCTGATGGGAGCGCCGTTCGTTCCTTCGTTCGCAAGCAGCACTGTACACTTCCTTCTTTCCTTCATTTTTTGATTTCTTTTTCTCTCAAACACTGACTACATTACTATGTTTCTAAAATCAAGTCAAACACCTCTCGCCAACGACGTAACGATTCTTGGTGGTTGTTCCCGGCGCCGTCGCTCATCTCTTCCATCCTCCGCCGTCGCTCATCTCTTCCATCCTCCGCCGTCAGATTTACCTCTACTCCTCTCCGTTCAAATTCACACTATCCTTTCCTTTTTTTTCTCTTTCTCTTTCTCCATCGCAACACACTCAACTCTAGGTATTTCTTTTTCATTTTCATTTCAAATGTTAGTTTTATTGTTGATTTGCAACGTGTGAAACGAATCTGATTAAATTAAAGGCTTTAATTCCATTAGACGGTTCTGTTACCTGTGCTGGTTTTGTGGAGTTTGATCATCTACGATGATCTTTAATTTACTTCGCATTGCTTCGACCTAGTTCTTTGATTCACCAGCTTTCGCCTCTACATTTTTTTGTGCATTCCACGGTTGTGTTTTAAGATGACTAATGAACACTATCTACGTTCAACAACTCAAAATTATTGTCGTTATAAGAACAGTGTCCTTGCTATTGTTTAAATTTGGAAAGAAAACCAAAAGGAATTGTGATTTTTTTAAGGTGATTAGGGCCATAGGAATTAGTGATAGTCTATTGGATATTGTCATGTTGCAGTTTTTATGAGTGTGTAATTGGAGGATTTCTCGCTTTGAATTGTGTAGTGTTTTGAAATACAAGAATTATTATGGCAATAAATCGTTGTTATTCAGTTTCATTTGCTTTAATGTTATTATGTTATGCTGTTTGGAGTGACATTTTTTCTTCAATGCCTTTTATTGTCATGATGGATAATGTGACACTTTTGTAAAATTTAAATTGTTGATGTGCGACTTTGGTTTGGGTAATAAGTTTAAGCTTCAAACTCAAGGGGCCCTTTTACTTTTTCTTAAATTTTAGTGGGATCACTACAGGAGGGGCTTTTCTAAGGATGTTATTGAGTAAATTATTGAATTATAATCATTTGTGCAGGTGTGGATGGAACATGAAGCCAGCAATCAGCCCAAGCAAGAGCGATCAAGGACAAGATGGACTGGACAACATCCTTTGAAAGCTATTTGCAGACTTGGTTGTCAAGCAGATTCAACTGGGAAACAGACCAAACAATGTTTTTGACAAGAAAACATGGAATCATATTCGTGATGAGTTTAATAGGCAAACAGACCTTAGTTTCAACAACAATAAATTGAGGAAGCATCTAGATGTTCTTCGAACCCGTTTCTACAATTTGAAATCCGCTTATGATCAGAATAATGATTTTGTAATGGATGATTCCTGTTGCATTGGTTTTGAGTAGTGGGATGATATAGGGGTAAGTTCAAGTAAGTGTATTTAATATCAAGGTGTACTCAGTGTGAGTTTTACAACTGTTTATTTAATATGTGTATTTATAATGTCATCATTTCTTATATTTCTACCCGTCCAAAGCTGAAACAAAATTTCTACCTAACGTTGTTGCCTGGTTTGCATGATTTGTGACTTGTATCTTTGCCATTTTTTCCGCCACAAAAGACATCATTGTTGGAGCAGCTAAAATCCCTAGAAACAAATGTAGGGGACCTAGTGTTATCAATTTTAGTTTTAATTAAAAAGTAGTGTTCAATTTAGAATTAGGATAATAGCATCTAAGGTATATTTAGGACTGGACACTAGTATGAGCGTTATGGAAGCAAGAGGATGCATAGAGGGTGGTGGAATAAACGTTTAAGCACTTTGGAAGGATTAATATACTTGTGAATGTTGCGGCTGGGAACTTCCTTACGTCGGCAGAGGATCTCTCCCCCAATGGCTTTCTAATAAGTTCTGTCTGTGTCACCTCTTCTTATCTTTTCTTTAATTTAAGGCAAATGGGTATATTGGTTAAAGAATTAAAAATAAAAAGATTATCGAGAAGTGTCATTAATAATATGTGATTTCCATTGCTTCTTCATTGTGATTCTGTTGAAGTGGTGTCTAACTTATCTCATGTAACATGATTGGTGCAATTGTACTTAAATCTGATTAATGGAATTTTTAGATTAATCGTTTATGATTTAATCGCATTTTTAGATTACTTTAGATTTCAGTGATACTCCAATCAAAATTAAAGTTCACCCTATGTTAACTTTTGATACAAATTAAAGCTCCGGAGGAAATAAGTAGCAAATCAATTTATTAGGAGTTTCCCAATATTGATATGATCTAGTTTTTCTACTTGAACATCGGTTATTTTTGTTTTAAAGATGCTATCATTAACATCAATCAACAAACATATAAATTTGACTATTTTGAATGTGATAAAATTTGAAATGTTTCATATAAATTGGTCGGCAAGATGTATTATATTTTTAAGTAATATTAATAATTAAATTTATTTTATAAGGTACAAAAATAATAAGAGCATGAAACAATTTGGTCTAATGCAATTTGTTACGATTCTGTTAGGAATTAGCTAGAGATAAAGTATTACAATTGGTGATGGATTAGCTAGGGTTTAGCTAGGTATTAATTTGCTACGAATCAACTAGAAATTTGCTACAACCACTCTGCTAGGGATTAGCGAGGGTTTAGCTAGGGATTAGTTTGCTAGGGATTAACTAGAGATTTGTTACAAACATTTAGCTAGAGATTAACTAGGGATTTGCTACAACTAGTTTTCTAGGAATTAGTTAGGGATTTGCTACAACTAGTTTGCTAGGGATTAGCTACGGATTTGCTACAATTCGTTTGCTAGGGATTAGCTAGGAATTTACTACAACTAGTTTGCTAGGGATTAGCTAGGGATTTGCTAGAACTAGTTTGCTAGGGATTAGCTAGGAATTTGCTACAAACATTTTGCTAGGGATTAGTTAGGGATTTGCTATAAACATTTTGCTAGAGATTACCTAGGGATTTGCTACACCTAGTTTGCTAGGGATTAGCTAACGATTAGCTAGGGATTAGCTATGGAGTAGTTCCCTGGCTAATTAGCTAGCTATAATTTAGCTTCGGTTCATTACCCTCCTTATTTTCTCGCTAATCCTTCGCTAAATCGTTTTGCTAGGGATCAGCGAGGGATTAGCAAGGGATTATTCCCTCGCAAATTTGAAAATTTGTTGTAGTGGGTGGATCCGAGCTATGCACACAAATACCAGACCCCATCCCATTTCTTCAAAACTGGGTGTAAGTTCATTTGCGAAAAAACTAGCCTGCAAAAATTTTAAATTTATCTTGCAACCCAAGAGCAATTAAGGTGTAACCCACTAAAGAGCTTCAGCACAAATTAAAATTCGCACATTTTGAAATTGCATAAGAACACACAATTCTCCATCTTACTACAAGGTTGGACCCCAACTATGCTCAGCAAGACCAGACCCCATCCCACTTCTTCTAAACCAGGTGTAAGTTCATTTGGGGAAACACTAGCCTGCAACAATTTTAAATTTATCTTGCAACCCAAGAGCAATTAAGGTGTAACCCACCAAAGAGCTTTTGCACAAATTAAAATTC
>Ga0209589_1010850_pt1 | contig 13105 bp, 6 predicted proteins | sample CowpeawhiteBW_FD_187525 | JGI IMG/M metagenome (GOLD analysis project Ga0209589, IMG submission 187525) | Root nodule microbial communities of legume samples collected from California USA - Cow pea white BW (SPAdes) (version 2) | ecosystem: Host-associated > Plants > Roots > Nodule | place: USA...
TTTTTTCAAAGTAAAACAATATTGTTTATGTCAAATTCAAGACCAAATCTATTATTTGTATAAATGTTATTTTAATTAAACCTATATTTTAATTTAAATATTTTTTCCTTTTATATTTTTTTAAAAAATAGTTTTTTCCTTTTATATTTTTTTAAAAATATTTTTAAAATTTATCAACTAGGTTTCATTAATGTTTGCAAATTTAATAAATGTTTTGGTTCTCATTAAATTTTATTTGGTATTCTAATATAAAATGTAAACAATTATAATTTATTTCAAAGTATTTGATATCGAAGAAACAACCATACTCCTAATATTGAATATTTGATAATATTATGCTTCTTTTACCGTAATTTTTTATTATTTTATAAAAATTAATTAAAATTAATATTAAAGTAGTAAGAAAATGGATATGGGTATGAGTACGAGATTATACCCGTTACCCGGTGGGGATGGGGATGAGACAAAAATTTAATACTCGTTGGGTTTGAGTATGGGAATGAATTTTTTTTACAGGGATGGGTATGGGATAATAAAACCTGTCCCCGCCCCCTTGCCATCCCTATCCAACTACTATTTAATTGACCAAATTATCCCTACAACATTTCTTTATCAATGAAAATGTTATCTATAACTAAGGAAAAATATCCACCATTGTAGGTAAATTCACCATAATAAATTCATTTTTTTCTTTTTTTTCTTAATCACTAAATTTATTTTATAGGTAAAGTACTAGGTAAATTACTCATCTACCCCACTTAAAATTTTGACACATGTTCATTTTTTTTTGTCCTTTTGCATCTCAATTACTATTCAATTGACCAAATTCCCTTACGATCTTTCTTTATCTAAGAAAATGTCATTTATAAATAAGAAAAAATATCCACCATTATAGGTAAATTCACCCTAATAAATTCTTTTTTTTTTGTTCGTAATCACTAAATTTATTTTATATGTAAATTTTTTAGTTAAAAAATAGGTATGTCTAGAAAAATACCAAATAAAAAAACAGTTAAATTTAAAGAAATAGTTACTTAAAGGGTAAAATTATTTTAATATTTTTTTAAAGGTGAAGTAGAAAATAAATGTGAACATAAAAAAGAGACATCTTTATATATATATATATATATATATATATATATATATATATATATATATATATATATATTACTGTTATTATTATTATTATTATTATTATTAAGATTAATATTATAATAATAATTATTATAAATGTTATTATATTATTAGCATTATTATTTACCAATGTTAACTTCTTATCGAAGAAGTTGAAAAACAACAAGAACTTATTATTATTATTAGTAGTAGTAGTCGTCCGGAAAGAAGTTTTTTAAGTAAGGGAGTTAAGTTAGTAAGAATTCTAAAATACAATTGTTTTAAGGTTATAGTAACATTTAAATGTTTGTGATGAGAACTTGGTGGAATATGATTTAATTGTTTGGTTTCTCCTTTGGTGTGATTCTTTTTTGTTCATGTAAGAATGAGTGATTTAATCTCCTTTTATTATCGGATGATCACGATGAGAGTTGTGAAAGGGGTGACATGAGTATTCGTTGTGTTGAACTTCTATAAATAAATTGGTGTATTTGAGTCATTTTGAAAAAGAATGAGCCCATAGGACAGACATAACAAAAGTATTGAAATAGGACGGTGGTGATAGTTTAAGAATCGTTATTTATCTTGTCACTCAAATAAATTAATATTTTAATAGAAAAAATTGGTGTCAAGTGAGAGTTATTTGTAAATAGTGATGTGAAAGTAACATTTTTAATTGAAATAGACATAACTTTTTTCATTCAAATATACATACTCAATTAATCAGTTTTAAACACGCCAGAACTCATATGTTTTTTATGGCGACGATTTTCAAAACCATTAGGGACAATCTTAAAAATTTATTACAGAGAGTTGCAAGAATTAGAGCGTTGGACGCCAACTAAATCTGACATTAAACCATTGGATTTGTTACTTTTTTTATTTTTTGGTAGGAAAAATTAATTCATATTTTAGATGATATGAACATAAGTACAAGTGTACTTGTTATCCAATGAAGAAGATAAAACACAAGTTTTATATCCAACAAAAATAAAAACAGGAATGATTACAAACTTTTATTTTGAAGATACATATGTGCCCTCATTATTATATCTAATTGTTACTTCTGAATGTTACTTATTTGGTTCAAACAATTTCTATCCAAAAAGATCTACTTTTTATTTGTTAATCAAAATCATAATTTGAAAAAACATACATAATTTACTTATAGAGGAAGGTAAGTGATACTTACATATATAAAGTCCATGCATTTGTACATTAAAGTTGTGTTCTTGTATACATTGCTGCAAGTGTAAAAGATGGATTTCAGAATGAGAGATTGGATATGTCGATTATGTTAACAAGGTTAGGTCCAAATAGTATTTGAGGTGTTATTCCATTGTATTATAGTTGTTTTTTGTTAAAAAAATAAAATAAAATAAAATAAACATAAGCATCTTTGCATGGAGTAGAAACAGAAAGTTAGACACATAAAGACAAAAAAGGTTATTATGATATCCAAGGAATAAGACTGCAAAAACAGACCAAACAGGATTACCTAAACACTGTACAGTGACTTTACTGTTGAAATTTGTCACTTAATTTGGCAGCATGCAACCCATAATTGCAGGAAAAACAATAAGAAAACGCTGGATTCCTTCTGATTAGGTGTTTGTCACGTGCACTTGCTGAAACCATGTGCCGCCACCTAAATTTATTACATGCAAACCTGACTAAGGTGGAAGCAAATCCATGGGGACGAGGATTCCAGTTATTTAGTGAAGCCAGAAATGCAAAAGGCTCTTAAAAAGTCCAATCATGGACATCTGATTGGAAAGGTAAAGGATCATTTATTAACATAATGGAAAAACAAACAAATCACAAAAGCGAAAGTGACCTCAATAATTACACCAAAATAAACAGTAGAATCAAGAAATAGAAATTTGATACTATTGGGGAAACTACTCTCAAGCCAATCAAGAAGAACCAGGGTTTATTACACTTTCATATACTACAAGGTAAGAATGAAAAATTAACATACAAGAAAAGGGGCCTATAACAATTGGAACCTGCCACATCCCACAAATCAAAATCACTCATACTATAATACAGTGAAAAGACCAATATACTGCGAAACCAGCAAAAACAGTTGTGGCTAGATTACTAACTAAGATTCTTCTAGGGGCATTGGAGGAAGCCTGCATTGATCCAAATGGTGAAAAAGCTGAAAGAGGTCCAGGAGCTATTAAGTCATCTGGGTTTGGAGGGCTTGGATTGGAAGGAATAGTGGGAATGTCAGAGCCGGTGGGAGTCGGCAACACACCACCAGGAGAAGGAAACAGTGGAGCAATGTCTGGGGACAATTCTCTGAAGGGGGTTAGTGAAGATGGAGGAGGATCGGATAGTGCTGCTGGTGAAGATGAGAGTGTGGGAAGTTTTGGAATAGGTTGTGAATATGATGAATGCAGAGTTGAAGGCATGAAAGTCAAGATGATCATGAGTGTTATATAAACGTTGTGTAGTGCCATTCTGAAGGCGAAGAAAATCCAACTTACAATGCCTGCAAATGGATATAATTGGGTAAGGATTTTTGAGGGAGAGGGAGATATGTGAGCATTTAGTGGGTATAATTATGGCAAGTCTTTTAAATCGACAGTCACCTAAGTCTGCAGGTTCCCATCTCTCACTCACCTCTTACCTAAGACTAGGTGGGACAAATGGGGTACCATGTGTAAAGATTCTATTGGATGAAGATAAGGGACATGGTTTTTTACCTCGAGGAAGAGACAAAGATTGAGAAAGGGTTCCATGTGCTGCGTTTGGTGAGAGAGAATCCTTTTCAGCCCGTGATATTTGGTGCACTACAGCTCTTGATTTCCTGTTGAACCTTAAAGCTAATTTGTTAATTATAGCAAACAGGAAAACCGACTGTAGTCTTGCTTTACAAAATTCGTAATCATAGTGCTTCATCTTTCAAAGATGATTTAAAAATACTCGGCAAACAAAAGGAAGAACCATAATGATTCCAAATCTGCTGCGTGTTCTATGACGGAAGGAGATGTATGATCATCTGTCTTCATGAGACTGTTTCAGGGTAGAGGTGATTTTTATAACTTGAGGTTGTCTCGTGACGAACATTCCTATAAGCATAAAGAAGGCTAGGCTGGACTTTTTTGCTGCTAGAGCTATTTAAATAAGCCTTTTAACACATCTGACAGTTTTTTCTGTGTTCGGAAGTATGTGCCATGGTACCTATCAAATATGAATCTCAATCATATTCATGGAGTTTCATTTTAGTTTTTAACTTTATACTTTTGTCCAACACGTTACCACGGTACCCATCACACAAAGGAATCGCAATCATAATCATGCAGTTTCATTCTTGTTTTTTTGGCCATTTCATGTGTCCAATACCTTGTTCCTATTAGTGTTTGGCTTTAATGAAAGGACTCTACTTACTTGCATGGATATTTAAAAAACGGTGAGAAAACTCTAACCTAATCAATTTATAGAAAAAAAAAATACAACGAAAATTTTCGTTGACTTATATTTTAATGTTCACGGAGATACAGAGTACACATACTTTACATAGGAATACAGTGGAGCTGTGGAATTCACCAAATTGCTCAACCTTTATCTAGAATTTAGCAAGGCCCGCCTGTAATATAAAGCGTAAACGATGAACTTGAAAAGTTACAGGTTCTAATGAGAAGAACAGGTCATAACATGATACCTACAATTATTCAAATGCAGCGAGGCAGCCGCTGCAACTCCAAGGCTGCTAGCCCAGCAGTTTTGGCTAAGAGTGGTACACCTGAACTCTTGATTTCAGAAACTACAACTTCAATTCTTGAAATCTCTGATTTAGATATTGATAATATCATTGCATGCAGTAAGTATTGCTTGCAAGCATAACCTAAAGAATGAAGCATTCGCTGCACCATCAAGTGAGGAATGCCTCTGTTCCAGCTCTCTAGGATCACAGTGACTTTGGGAAGATTGGTTAGTATACCAGTGGTGGCTTCTCTAGGAGCTGCCTTGAACAGTAAAACAACACATTCAGAAGCTATATCGGCAATACTGGTTTCTGCAGAGGCACTCAACTCTAGCAAGACGCCAAAATTGCTTCCAAAGTCTGCGATATCTTTTATGCATTGCTGGGGATCAACCGCACCACCACTCAACTCGGGAGGATAGTCACCTAAGAGAGTTGGTTCTGTTGCGCTGCTCAAGCCTTTTGTACAGCCTACTGAACGTGCTATAAAAGCCCTACAAAGCCCAAGAGTGGGTTCCAGCAAATCTTCCATGCCCTTTGCATGTACAAACTCAAGAAAGTTGCCAATCCTTCTAACCACCTTTAAATGAGAGAGTAATTTCGACTCCATCTCGGGAGCAGAAGCTAGAGCAAGACACAGTTTAACATTATTCACATTTGCATTTGAGAGATCACCAAGCAAGAACTCAAAGCATTGTGAAATTGCCTTCATGTGTAGAATGTCTGGAATTGTAATAAAACTGAACTCCAGTAGCATAACAAGAAGTTTCTGGGCATAAATAGGAATAGGGTCTTCATCTTCAATCAAGGTTGGATAGAGAGGAAGAAAACGGGTATTTGATATGAATTTCAGATCCTTTAATCGTTGCTCTTCTTCAATTGGTTCACTCAAAAGAATGATCATCACATCAAAAAGAATTTTAAGGCACAAAAACCTGGCATCACCATCCTTGTTACCCTTGTAGAGAACAGTCAAACTAGGGAGGATTTCACGTATGAAAATGTCCGCATTGCCAAGAATCATAGGAGATTCCTCTGTGAGAGACTCGAAAATTCGAAGAAGGGTTATTTGGAAGTCATCTCTTCCCTGAAAGACAGTAATATCGAATATCAATTATTACTTTGTTCTACTGAAAATGCAGTTTAACATCCAACTAATAACACATCATGATTCAATTGCGCAATCAGTGAAATAATGATCATCTATTTAAGAGAGATTAAGTAGCCAGACAGTGAAAAATTACACAGTAAATGAATCAAACACCGCCGTTCATTTGAATTAAGTTAAAACTTAGTGGAAAAAATATTAAAAAATAAAATATCTTAAAATTTATACCCAAATTAAGCATACACGTTATATCAAGGGAAAACTTAATGTCAAGCCTAGACCGTTAAGACGAAATATTTAATCTTAAGGAATGAGAAAGAGCCATACGATTTTTCTAAAGACAAATTCCGGAGTAAAACTAATTTTAATGGAAGCAATATCCACTTATGAGAATAAATACTCATTGGCATCTTTCATCCTAACTTCATGTAAGTACGAAAAGAAACACATTTTTGTTAATTGCCCAATGCGAATGCTTAAGATTCAATAATACGTAATTATTCGCAAATTTCTTCTTTCACTTAGTAAATCTGATATGAAACATCTTTAAATGACGATTACCCCGCTCAGTGAAAACAAATAATCGTTCAACTAAGAAAATACGATTATTCGCTATGTTCTCACATTCATGTATCAAATATAGTATGCCGTCTGTTGATTATTCAATGAAACACATAATTGCTTTTGAGACTTATTATGAAGATATCGTTTCTAACTATTAACATGCTAAAATAATTTTTATGAAATTTTTGGAACAATTTTAATTAAACATATACTCTTTACAAAAAAAGAACATTTGGCCTTAAACAATTTTATATTCCTAGCCATCATCCTCACAACCCTTATGATCAAAAATCTTAATCAAAAGCCAAACTCGTGTTTTTAAAAATTTAAGTATCTAACGGCTATATCTCAGAACAACTATATTTAAATCAGAAAAACTTCTATGTTTAAAGAAATATAGCAGCTCCACTATTTCAAAATCCATGAAAGCATACAGTCAAAAGTAAAAACAAAATGCTAAAAAAATACTCTATTAACACCTTCTAAATTATTGTGTGAACCTTAGGTGTAATCTACTAAAAAAGATAAGACAAGATAGATAGGGCGTAAGACTCATTTAATTAAGTAAAACCCACTCAATTAAAAAGAAAATTGGTTTGTAAAATAGAAATGGTTTTACCATTTCTCTGAAAAGGACAGATACAACGGAGGAGTCACGTACCTGAAATGGTGTCTCCACAAGTTTAATTAGATTCGCCAACTGAAGTACGACATGTGGTGTCACGACTTTGTGCTTAAAAGTTGAAGTTCCAAGAAGATGAAGGACAACAGGAAACAAATGAATGTTGGCTTTTGGAGATCTGCTGGTAAGGGCAGAGATGTGTCCATGGCGCCTTCCTCCCATCATTTGCTGGACATCCCCTGTTATTATATCCAATAAACCTGGAATACTGGATGCCACAATATGCACAAATGCATCCAAACACTGCCTCACATAGGCATCTTTCTCTTTTCCCAGCCTGTCCACAACAGAAAGCAACTTTTGACTACAGAAGAAGTGTGGAAGCCACCTCCTGCCATGCTTACAGAGGAGAGCCACAAGAACTAGTGCCTTCCCTCTTAAAACTTCACTACCTTGCTCAACAAGAGCCAAAAGACTTGGGATCAGATTTTTATCCTCGGCAAGTTGTATAAGGTATCTTCCAATATTTGTGAATAAGTGACTCCCAAGCATTGAAATGTTAAGAAGATTTAAGCTGATTTGCTGCTCTCTTGGACTTCCCTTTACAAGAGCAGAAGCTAGGTCTTTGAATGAGAGTTTCTCAATAACAGACTGAATGCTAGGAGGATTAAAACGAACAAGGCGCACCAAGCATGATCCTGCAGTGAGCCTCATACTCTCTTGTTTCCCTGCCGCCCTATAGATATAACAGAGATTACTAAAAACATCTTGACTAGCCAATCGCCCCACCCAGAACCCTCCTTGACTGCAAATATTTTCAATTGTTCTCAATGCATACAATTGAGTTATATCATCCTCGCCCTTCCTCAACATTGATGACACAAGCGAAATTAACGAATTTGGAACCTGCAGCGAGGTGGAAATTATTTAAGCATGAAAAATGTGAACTTAGAAAGCAGGCGATCAAACTTAAAACAGCTGACAGAAGGACACCAAATTGACGAAAAACATATTATTACTATGTTGGAAGCAAACTTTATTAGGAAATTGTAAAACTTTATATACCAGTAATAGATAAACCAAGCTTTAAATGGCCTACACAGATGACCAACAAACATAGTAAGCAACAAGCTGGGAAGCTAACCTGCCAACCATATGTTGTCCTATTGTCCTTTGATGGAGATTCAAGTTGATTGTTATCCTTGCAGTCTGCGTTTTGAGTGGATATATAAAATAGCAACTCACCCAAAGCAGCCATGGAAAACCTCCTTACTTTTTCCTGCCTGTCTCTAAGGCCATCAGTCAGTGCACCTAAAATTCCAGAATTAGCCAAACTGTCATCAACAAAAGTGGAGTGCCTAATCAACAGACCAATCAATGAAGCAAGTTGAACACGCAAAGCTGATGCCTTGGATTGACGAAGCAATTTTACAAGCGTGAGCATAATTGGCCCATTGGTCAAGACATTAGCAGCATCAGCATTAATGCTCAACATCTCGAGGTATCTAATCACATTCTGTTTCTCTCCAATGCTGGTATTTCCGTTCAAAATGGCTAATATTCGGTTGTGGACTGCCTCCAATTGCTCTTTAGGCATCTTAACAAAATCAGACGCTTGCAATGCCTCAAAAGGGAGTGAAGGAATGACTTCTGAGACTTTATCAACTTTTCTGCTAGGCATTACAGGTCTGACTGAGAGATCAGATGGATGCCAAAGAACCTGGGAAAGGTTGTTTGTCAACCTTGACGAATCAGAGTCAAGGGCAGATCCTGAGTCTTCTTTAGCTCTATTCTTCTTCACCTGAGGGCTCACACTGGGAGAAATACCAGAAATGTCAGGATGGTCAAGAGTTGATTCATGGTCAAATGATCTTGGATCATCTGAGACTGGAGGGTTAACAGCAGATGGGGTATCCAACTGGTGTGCAGTATTTTCAATCTCCTCTGTTTTTCCCTGATTCAGAAAATGATTGTCTATTTTCTCACCAGGCACAGAAGTTGTTTGTTCGTTGCCATCAGTTTCTTCATGTGTATCATCTTCGGTATTCTCATTAAAATCAAGTTCCATGTCAGTGTTCTCAATTTTAACTTCAGAATCATTCTCAGAGTTATTAGGCAAGGGGCGTCGATAGTTTTCTTTCTCATTTTCCCTCTGTAAATTTGTTTTTGCTATTCTTGACAATCTCAATAGATTGACGCCCTTGCTAATATTGGAATGATCTTTCTTCTTTACATCATTTGTTCTACCAGACCCTTTTATCTGAGTTCTAGGGCCATTTGGTGTTGCCCTTGTTGGTGTCTCAATGCCTCTAGATCCTAAAACAGAGTTCTCGTCCTTCTTCAACACCCCTTTGACATCTTTTTCACGATATTTGGGAGGTGTCCTGTTATGCGAAGATTTATCTCCATTTCGTTCTGATAAGCAAGGTCTAGTGTGTAGCTCTACCATATCATCAAATGCAGGTTGAGCAGGCAGAGGCACCGGAGGAATTTTTGTTCTCCAAACGGCATGTCCACAAAGCTCAGGCCACTGTATTCTTTCAGCTGGATCCTTTACCAACAGGGAATTAATTAAATTAACAAAAGGTCGACTTGGATTACCAGGGAGAGGTGGAGTCGGGTCTGAAATGATGGATTTTACAAGCTGCGTGAATTCTCTTCCCACAAAAGGTGGTCTCCCGGCATAACATTCATATAGTACACAGCCTAGTGCCCAGAAGTCAGAAGCATAAGAATGGACTCCACCATCCTCAAAAAGCTCCGGAGCCATGTAAGAAGGTGTTCCGCGTTTTGCCCGTGGTAACTAAAAAGGTATACAGACTTAGAATATATTAACAGAGATAATTTAATTCACGGAGAAAAGTGACAAATGTATTGAGCTAATCATTCATCTATTTATGCGCAAAGATGACAGAAAACTGCAAAAGTTAGGCAACCATACCGAGGAAGAAGGAGCTTTTGATATATCTTTCAACTTCCTAGCCAATCCAAAATCACATAGCTGCAACAATCAAGGAAAAAGTGCACATTTCACTTCAAATTAGATCAAACTGATTTAAAACAACTAAACCAACCAATCATGTACCTTTGCGCATCCATTTTCATCTAGTAGAATATTTGATGGTTTCAGGTCGCAATAAATTATTCCATTTGAATGTAAAAACCTGTATATCATATCACATGTGCATATGATAAGAATAAGAATAATACAACCCAAAAGAAGGAAAACAGACCAAACTAAGACTGTTGAACCTACTGTAAAGCTTTCACTAGATCATACGCAAGGTCGTGAACAGAGTCTTCGGGAAGTTTACTATCCTGCAATTCATCCACATAGTCAATACCAAATTAGGATTGCACAACATATCCCACAAGTTCCCAAGATCTACAGATTAAAATTCATATCGGCATCTTGAGATTAGATATGAACATTTTAGAGTAAGATGGAGGTGGGGAGGGAATCAAAAACATTTTAAGAATTCTACAAAGCTATGCATAACAGTAAATATGATTTCCAGCTTCAAATGAATGAATGAAGGTACACTACACAGGCTCAAAAACAACACGCAAAGAAACACTGTGTGTACCTGTCGTAATATGGAGATCAGATCCCCTCCAACGCAGTACTCTAAAACCAACCATAGGTGAGCAGAAGTTTCGTACCTAAAAAGGCATTATTGAACCACACTTTAGAAAACCCCTAATTAAGAAAAAATAAATGTTTGAGCCAATTCCCAGAAGGAGAAAGTTTCACGCAATAATTATATGTTACATATGCTTCACAAATTAATAATCACTTCAGTATTCAAAATTCATACTACAAATCTTATTAGTAGGACTTCCTAATATTTCAATGGAAACCTTTTTTTTTTCCTTTCAGAGCAAAGTTTCTTAATAGGATTTCCTAATTCTTGGGTTCTCTCAAATTGTTCTGCGAAACAATAGCATTACCAATCATAAAACTTCAGCACATTTATATGATCCAACGTGTGAAGAATCCTGACCTGCAAAAGGAGAAAGTTGTTAATTCAACAAGCACGATACAGCTCAGGATCTGCTAGAAAAAGTGCGAGAAAACACATCAAAGACGCAACTAACAATAATTTACTATTAATTAAAGAGAAAACAAAGTGAAATCATATTAAATGAACTACACTAGAGCACCAGAAAGCCTGGATAAGTTTTTCGAAATCGAATGACTTACCTCTTCGAGGACCTTAGTTTTCTGCGATTTATCAACGCTCTTGATGGCGAAATACTCGATAGTCTTCTTCTTCCTGCCTTTGTAAACGGTCTGCGAGTATTAAAAAAAAAAAAAAGAGTGATAGTGAGTTACAATACCGATCAGAGCTTTAGAAAGAAACCGGAAAGTGGAATAAAGAGGAAAGAGGTTGCGTTACGGAGTATCTGCCACGACCGATGGCTTCGTAGATGTGGTACTGGTTCATCTTGCTAGGGTTTTTCGTCACAGATTTCAGTCGTTGCGGAGGAGGAACATGAGAGAGAGAGAGAGAGAGAGAGAGAGAAACAGAGAAAAGGAGAGAAAGAAACGTTGTGCCAACGGGCGGGGTAATTCAAAAATCAAAATTATGACATTATGTTATCTAAGGGACTAAGCCTAAGGAACAAGCGCAATTTTGAAAACGGAAACGGAAATGTAATGGAGTATACCTTTTCACATAGTTAACGTTCACTCGCCACTAGAGTAGTATCACTATTTGACTCCTTATTTTTTAAATTAATTTTAATTTCATATTCAATTCAAAATTATATACTTTGTATAATAATATAATATAACAATAAATAATAAATTAGTTGGATCCAAAATTTTACTCTTAGTTTACTGGGGGGTAAAAGAAAATAAATATATTGGAGCTTTCCTAATTGTTAATAAGAGGAATACTACAAAATACGGATTTTTATTTATTACAATATATTTTCTCCTCAAAATGGCATGACGTAGTAGAAAAATAATGACACTCTTCTATTTATTTTATTTTAACTAGTGTAAACACAGGCGCTATCGCGCCTGCGTGTACGCATTTTTTGAATTATATTTATAATTGATGATATTGTAATGTTATTAAGTTAATGAACAAAATAAAAGTATATTTATAAAAAAATAATTGTTGATGAATAGTATGAGAAAAAAGAAAAAGGAGATAAATAAATAGTTTTATAAAAACTTGTAAAATTAACCGTTAATTTTTAAAACTTTAATAAATAATTAAATTGTAAAGGGTAAAATTAGAATTATGAAATGTGGACACAAAAGAGGGAATCCCCTTTATATATAATTATAGATACCTTAAAACTTTAGCATTTTAAGTATGAAAAAGTATGTAACCGAAAAGTATGAGAATGAAAAATAACTCACGATTAATATACCAATATTGTTTTATATGTTTTATTTGTGATCTTCTTAACGAAATGCAACTTAAAAAAATACAAATATCTATGCAAATTATGCGATGAAAAATCTTTCATTTAAAAAGTGAGAAAAGAAAATAAAAATAATTTTATATTTTATTTGTCTCAGCAAATATTTTTACTTTTGTGATACTAACAGATTTAGTTGACATAAATAATAATGACTTTTGTGTCTTAACTAAGGGGTTCATAATGTCAAATATGTGTCGTTAATTTAGGTAAAACAAAAATAATATTTAGATCGAAATACATAAATAATATATCTATAACAAAATTTAAAGAAATAAAATTTTGTTTTCAAATTTTATTATTTCAATTTTATTCTTAATTATTATTTTAAAAATTATTTATTTTATAAATAGTTTATTTTTGATCGATATTTAAAAAAAATTTAACAATTATTTTAAAAACTTACTTTTTATTTATATTTTTTTAATTTTAACAATTATATATTATTTATTGATTTTAGTTCAAATATATGTATTTTTTCTAGTATAATATATATATATATATAGATATATATATATATATATATATATATATATATATATAT
>Ga0209589_1010852_pt1 | contig 13104 bp, 8 predicted proteins | sample CowpeawhiteBW_FD_187525 | JGI IMG/M metagenome (GOLD analysis project Ga0209589, IMG submission 187525) | Root nodule microbial communities of legume samples collected from California USA - Cow pea white BW (SPAdes) (version 2) | ecosystem: Host-associated > Plants > Roots > Nodule | place: USA...
TATATACAGAAATTTTAATTTGATAGATCATTGATGTTTAAACTAATTTGCATAAACAAATACAATAAAAGTAGAAAATTAGATAAAAATTCAGTAAAAAAAACTGGAATTGAATTTCATCTATCTCCTTTGTCTATAATCTGGATGAATATAATATATAACATCTGAAAATACCAATATTGATGCACACTCAAAAATCATTTATACCGATCCCTCGTGTATAAAATTCGTAAGATTAGTTCCCTGAATATTGATTCCTCACATATTCAACAAACTATCCAACATTACGGTCGAGTGTTAAAAGCAATTGATATATTGAGATATATTCCTAGCATCACAGTATATCAAGTATCATTGTTCAAATCAGATTTTCAGAAATACTTTCCAGTCAAATCTAAAAATCAAAATCAAGACATCTATTGATCAAATAGAATCAAGCATTAAAAACAGAACAATAATACCAATATTGAGTAAAACATAAATGCTATATATAAATATCACCAGATTACATCCAAGTTTGAGTAGATTATATTCAATTCCAAAGGAGAAGATTAGCCACTCATGGTAGCCAACAAAATCCTAAGAACTAAAGAAGTAGAAGAAGAAATATGATCTGTGTTTGCTCATGGTCACAGCTCTGCAGCAAGGATCAGTTCTTCTCCAAAATCTCCAGCTGATTTTCACTTTCTGATTCACGGAGTATTTATACTCCACGAAGGTCTCGCTCAAGCTACTTGAGTCTCGCTTGAGCGAGACAACATTCTTCATGCTAAAGAAAGCCTCTCGCTTGGGTGAGACGTGCGGAAGCCAATATCTCGCTTAGGCGAGCAAGAGTCTTCGAGCTGAAGAAAGGATCTCACTTAGGCAAGATTGGCAGCATCTGATCTCGCTTGGGTGAGAATGGCGGCAAGAGAGGATCTCTACTACACGAGCGCTCGCTTAAGCGAGGTCCTGCGTCGCTTAGGCGAGAATGGCGGCAGTGGCTTTAGCTTAGGCGAGCATGCTTTGGTTTGAGCGACCTTGCAGAGTTTCTTTTCTGTTTCTTCATTTCTTCTTTCACTCTTCTTCTGTTCTTTCCTCCTTCGATTATAATTTACTTGAAAATTACACAAAATAGGGATCAAGTGATTTCTTTTCAACAAAAACTTGGAAGCTCATTCTTTTCTAGATTTAGGGAGAATCAATCATGATATAAACACAAATTAAGAACATAAGTGCCCTCATTTCATTTGAAAATTACTCATTTTTAGCACTTATCAACTCCCCCCAACCTAGCATCTTGCTTGTCCTCAAGCAAAGTAATATGATGTAACAGCCAATCAAAACTCTAATTCTGAAATTGGTTATTGAGAAATCATTTTCACAGTTCCTGACCAGACAACTTTTGCATTCCAAACCATAGATTTAAAATAAGAAGCAAATGGTGAAACCAATTATCAAACAACAGTAGGATAAGAGTGCAGTCAATTTTTCAGGAAAACTAATTGTAAGAACAAGTGATTCTAACCAAGGAAATTCTCTCTTAAATCTCACATGAAAGTGTCTCTCTCATTTTCCACTGAATTTGAACAAATCAAAATTGCTAGTCATTTTCCATTCAACCACAAACACACAATCAACATGGATCTTAAGGTCTTTTCAAGATCACAAAAGCACAACTTAGAAAAGAGAGCATAACTACAATTCAAACCCAATTTCAATTCTACTCTCCATTCCTCTCAATTCAGACCTCAATACACCAAGTTTCTTTTTCATTCATAATTCACTCTTATCTCTTTTTGTTCTTTTCTTTTCTTTCCTTTTTTTTTGAGTAAATATATACATTCCTACACAATACTAAAGAGTGAATTATGATACTCAGCCCTTTTCTTCCTTGAGTGCAATTCTACCAACCAATTACCCTTACAGTTGAATAAAATGCACCTATGCTCTCTATCCCTAAGTGTGCAAAGGGAAAGGATAATAATTCAAGTTAAGGCTGAGGTGCATAATTCAAACAATTAGGCTGAAATGGGTTATCAATAAGGGATGATTATTTACAGGTTGACTATTTGGCACTGAGTTATAAATTCAACAAAATTGCCTTAATCCTTTCCATGCTTCAAATGTGATGTTATCAAATGAAAACTCAAGCAATATCAATTTGTCAATAAACAGTGAAAACACTCAAGCTGTTTAAGGATTCACACACTCACTAGGTTTTCTGGTTTATTTCCTTGGTATCTCACTTATTGTTACAACTGATTATCTTGACTAACTATCCAACACTAATATCCTAATCTTGTTTAATTATGAATTCAACCAAAATTTTCCTTTTTCATCTCTGTGTTCAGTTCACTCAATTGTTCTAGACTCAAGATACTTACTGAAATCAGATTTCTCTTTAACCAATTCCCTCAAGAAAGATTTTCAAAATGATTCCCAAAACATTTTTTTAGTTATCTCTAAGTATTATGCACAAAATACTAAGCCAAAAAGTAAAGTTAAACAGTTAATTAACTAGATAGTATAGCATTCTAGCCAAAACAACTAAAGCAAAATAGTAGTAATTACATAAATACTGCCAAATACTAAAAGAAAAAGAACAATGAAACCGTATTTATAGAGTTTTGAAGGGTGGAATGGTGTTGTGAATCAATCCCCTCCAAAATCAATCTCCTCCTCAATGTTTGCTCCATCTGTGTCAGCAGCAAAGCCATATCTGTCCGCAGCTCCTGATGGTCCTTCACCTGCAGTAGGTCCATTTCCCCCTGGGAAAATAGGGCTGTCCCCAGGCCACTGTAGATAAGTCAAGAATTCTGGTGGAGTCATGCCTGGGTATGGTCCGCGGACATTCTGATAGAGGTACTCCTGAAGGTGAAGTTGTCCTCTATGAATGGAAGCATTTTTCTGGTGGGTGTGCTCCATCAGCAACCTCAGATATCTCATCTGCTCAAGCAATTCATTATTCATGTTGAATTGAGGTTGCTGTGTGGGCCTTGTTTGTTGTTCTTCCATTGCTGGTTGGTCTTCAGCTCGTTGGTCTTCAACTTGTTGGTCCAGCTAGGGCTCTTCTAGCTGCTCCAAGTCCTCTGGGTGGGTACAAAAGTGTTCAATGAATCTCTTGGTAATTGAAGGTCGTATCTTTTCAGTTAACTCTACCTCCACCCCTTGATCTTGGCAAAGAGCTGTGATTAAAGCTGGAAAACCCAAAGCACCTTTTGCCTTGTCATTCCTAGTGTTGACTTCGTATCTCACAAATTTGTTGATTTCTTCAAAGATAATTGTGGTGACATCAACAGTCAGATCCTCCCTCATTATGCAATAAAGGAGATGACATCTAGGGATGTTCAAGTCTGACACGTGGCCAATGGGCACTATGTTTGCAAGTAAGAATGTGGTCCAGACTTGGGCTAAGGTTTTCATATCCCCTCTTAGAATTCTGAGAGGATTTCGAGTGGGTCCGACTTGATAAGATCGGATGGCAGCGCATATAAGGAGTGCCACTTCATTTTCATCATAAGGTTCATGACTCCTCATTTTTCTTGTGAAATCATAGCGTTGCCCTAGTTCTAGAGGTAATGGATTACCAAGGAATTCACTGATGGCTCCTCGATCATAATTGACCCACCTCCCCCTAACTTTAGACCCCTTTTCACCAGGATTGTCCTCAGAATAGGCATTTGCATAGAACTCTCTAACAATTTCTGGGTCAAATTTGGGAAGCGGGTCAGCCAATTTCATCCAATTCCTCTTGATAAGGTCATTCAAGAATGGATCATATTCATCCGGGAGTAGGACCACCTTTCTTTCTTTGATAAAGACCCAGTTCTTTATTTTCTCAAACCGTTCTTCACTTTCGGGGTCTCTAAACAGGTTGTTGTTTGGCCTTTCAGGAGAAGGGCTACTTGCACGTCTTCTCCTCTTCCCTTTGTTGGGTTCAGTAGCAGGAAGTCTAGATGTTGTCTTTGTTCTAGCCATTGACCTACAAGGATGAAAATTAACCCACCAAAATTGTGTCAAGTTACTTAATTACAATGCAATAGCAGTTTCCAAAATCCATTCACTAGCTAACCAAGAACAAAGAAGAACAATTTCAGCATGACATTTCATCAAACACATTGAGTGCATTTTCAAACTGTGAAATTTTTTGAATGAATTCATCAATAGACAACCCACATTATTCAGTTCTAGCATTAATTCACACTAAAACCCACAGTATAAACACAAAACGCATCAAAACAGATCATGGGTACTACCTAGCAAGAGCACAAAAACGTGACTATGCTTGGTGAAATTGAAGAGAATGAAAAGTAGAACTTACCTTGAAGAGGAATTAGCAAAGGGAGGAAGAGAATTGTGAGTTAAAATGCAGAGAAATGAGTGAGTGAAGGTGCGCTCAAAACTGAGGAGGGGAGAATGTGAGCGAGGCGTGGGCGAGAGCTTGGGGGAGAGAAATCTGAGCGAGTTTTGCCCCTGTCCCTCACTTAAGCGCGATTTCTCGCTCAAGCGACCGAATCTCACTTAAGCGAGATGAGCGTGAGAGAAATATTAAAAAGTCTCACGTAGGCGAGACTGTGTCGCCCAAAACACCCTTGGTACAGGGCATTCTCGCCTAGGCGAGCCACTACTTGCTTAAGCGAGTATATCAGCAAAAATGGTTGGCTCAGGTTCTACATATCGCGCCCAGGCGAGACATGTTTAGCTTGGCCGAGATTTTGTGCAGTTTTGGAACACCCTGATTTTGCCACTTTTCTATTTTTGGTTCAATTTTCACTCACTCAATTCATGATCTTTCAGTTCAAATAACTCAGAAACACACATCAAACCATACTTCAATCAATGCTCTATCATTCCAAAAGGTTTCACATAAAAAAAACTCAAAATCAAGCTATCAAACTCAAATTTCACAATTTGGCCAAAACAAGGTAATTTTTAGCATTTGATGATCTCAATTCTGGCACCAAAACTCATACCCATGCTTAAAATACCAGTTTTGTTTGAAAACACCAAAAGTGCATGGTTTGCCTTATTGAGATGATTGGATGCTAAAAATTCACCTTTTTACACACAAACATAGAACTATAAACACAAACACATAATTACGTACACGAACACATTATTGGCAAAAGCAATACAAGTCTAAATGCTGAAGCAAGATTTTGATGATAATAAAAGAAGCCATGAAAGCCATCTGGAAGTAAATATGAAGACCATGTGTTGTTGCGTTTAAAGCTATCTTGTAAAATGTAATTAGATTAGTTAGAATCAGTATTGTACAAGAAAATTTTGGTATTTCTCGAAAAATCAAAGTGATAATCGATTATCCTGAGCTGAACCATTTTTTTCAAGAAAGCACTGGAATAATCGATTATCATCTCTGATAATCGATTATTTGCTAAAAAATTTGTTTTTCATAAACCACCCTGGAATAATTGATTATCACTAGTGATAATCGATTATCCTGGTCAGTTCGGCGCGACTGTTCAGCTTTTGACCTAATTTTTGGAACCTCTATTTAAGGAACCTCAGAGTTACTTCTTACTTACCTTTTTGAGAAGCTAGAGTGCTAGTGCTGTGATTGCAAGAGAGTTCTTTGAGTGTTCTCAATAGAAGCTTTGAAAAACCTAGTGTGGGTAGAGCGATAACTTTTCCTGAGAGGTGTTCTAGGAGATTGAGTGCTGCTGCTGTTGCTAGGAAAGCTAAGGTCAAGGTTCTCTATGTGATTCAGAGAAAGGTGTTCATCTCTTGTGTGATTCAAGAGAGGTGTTTTCTTTCCTTACACTCTTAATATCTGATTGTAAATCTATTACTTGTTAGTGATTTAGTTAATCTCGTTTTTGAGAGATTAACAACTGGACGTAGGGTCTTTTGATCCGAACCAGTATAAATACTTGTGTTCAATCTTCTTCTCTATCTCTTTATTTCATCTATTATTGTGTTTAAAGAAATTAATTATTGATTTAACTGATAAATTTTGGAAAAATTTTAAAGTATTAATTTTATTACTTAAAACCAATTCACCCCCCTCTTGGTTTTTGTTCATACGCTCAAACATTCCGTTGCGCGATACCAACACACATTTAATCACACAAGATGAAATTAAAGTGCAAGAACATAATTAAAAACACTGGGTTGCCTCCTAGGAAGCGCTTGTTTAACGTCACGAGCCTGATGCCTGTTTCATTAAGGTTCATCTAGTTGAATGATTGTGGCGAGCCTATCAATTTCACAACCAAGATAGGGCTTCAACCTTTGCCCGTTTACAACCCAGCTTCTTTTAGATTCAGGATCCTCTAGCTCAATGGCTCCATAGGGTTTCACATTTTTGACAAGAAATGGTCCTGACCACTTTGATTTTAGCTTTTTAGGGAGTAATCTCAACCTGGAGTTGAACAATAGCACTGATTGGCCTGGATAAAATTCTCTTTTGAGAATTTTCTTGTCATGATAAGCGTTCATCTTTTCCTTGTAGAGCTTAGAGGATTCATAAGCGTTGAGTCTCATTTCCTCCAATTCTTGCAGCTGTAATTTTCTCTTTTCTCCTGCTGCCTTTGGATCAAAATTCAAAAATTTCAAGGCCCAGAATGCCTTGTGTTCCAGTTCAATCGGTAAGTGACATGACTTACCATATACCAGCTGGAATGGGGATAAACCTGTGGGAGACTTATAAGCAGTTTTGTAGGCCCAGAGTGCGTCATCCAACTTCATTGACCAATCTTTTCTTGAAGATGCCACTGTCTTCTTTAGAATACGCTTGATTTCCCTATTTGACACCTTCGCTTGTCCATTGGTTTGTGGATGATAAGGTGATGCAATTTTATGCCACACTCCATAATGTTCCAAACATTTCTGAAGTTGAGCATTGCAAAAGTGTGAACCACCATCACTAATCAACACTCTCGGAGTACCAAACCTGCAAAAGATGTTCCGCTTGAGAAATTTGATTACAGTTTTGGCATCGACCTTAGGAGCTGCTACTGCTTCAACCCACTTTGTCACATAATCAATTGCCACCAAAATGTATTCATTTGAGAAAGAAGATGGCAGTGGTCCCACAAAGTCGATTCCCCAACAATCAAAGGCCTCAACCTCTATAATGATATTCAGTGGCATCTCATGTCTTTTTGAGATTCTCCCTATTCTCTGACAGCTATTGCAGTGTTGCACATATTTGTGTGCGTCTTTGAATAAGGTGGGCCAGTAAAATCCAGATTTGAGGACTTTTGCAGCTGTCCTCTCTCCATTAAAATGCCCTCCATATGGAGAACTATAACAGTGCCACAGAATGCTCTTTGCCTCATCATTGGATACACACCTTCTTAACAGTTGATCAACTCCAATTTTGAACAAATGAGGATCATCCCACACATATTGGTGTGCATCTCTCAGGAATTTCTTCTTCTGGTGCCAATTAAAATCTTCAGTTATCACCCCTACAGCTTTGAAATTGGCCATGTCAGCAAACCATGGCCTTTCTTGCACCATCATCAATTTTTCATCAGGAAACTCTTCCTACACCTCTGATTGAGTGTTGGTCACCTCAGTATTCACCAATCTGGACAAATGATCAGCTACAAAGTTTTCACTTCCCTTTTTGTCCTTGATCACCAAATCAAATTCATGCAACAATAAGAACCATGTAATTAGTCTTGGTTTTGAATCAGATTTGATTAACAAGTATTTAATTGCAGCATGATCAGTATATACAGTGACAGATCAACCAATCAAATATGCTCTAAATTTTTCCAATGCATAAAATATAGCTAGCAATTCCTTTTCAGTTGTTGCATAATTAATTTGAGCTTCATTAAGGACTTTGCTAGCATAATGTATAGCATGGAAAACTTTGGATTTTCTTTGTCCTAAAACTGCTCCTATGGCATAGTCGCTTGCATCACACATTAACTCAAAACCTAAATTCCAATCAGGAGCAATTATCACAGGATCTGAAACCAATTTCTGTTTTAACAATTCAAATGCATGCAAACATTCAACATCAAAATTAAAAGGTGTATCCTTATTGAGCAGATTTCTGAGTGGTTTGGCAATTTTGGAGAAATCTTTAATGAATCGTCTGTAGAACCCAGCATGGCCTAGAAAACTCCTGTACCCTTCACATTTTTGGGTGGTGGCAACTTTTCAATGATCTTCACTTTAGCTTTGTCGACTTCAATACCTTTAGCAGAGATTTTATGGCCCAGCACCACACCTTCAGTTACCATAAAATGGCATTTTTCCCAATTCAAAACCAGATTGGTATCAACACACCGCTTTAGTACGGTATTTAAGTTTTCCAGGCATTGATCGAATGAAGCACCAAATATAGAGAAGTCATCCATAAAGACTTTTATGCATTTTTCCACCAAGTCAGAGAAAATTGCAAGCATGCATTGTTGAAAGGTTGCTGGTGCATTACACAATCCAAACGGCATTTTCCTGTAAGCAAACACACCAAAGGGACAAGTAAAAGTAGTTTTTTCTTGATCTTCTGGATATACTACAATTTGATTATAACCAGAATATCCATCCAGAAAACAATAGAATGCTTGCCCTGCTAACCTTTCTAGCATTTGATCCATGAAAGCCAAAGGAAAATGATCTTTCCTAGTGGCCTGATTTAATTTTCTATAATCTATGCACATTCTCCAACCTATGACTGTTCTAGTAGGAATTAATTCATTTTTATCATTACAAATAACAATCATACCTCCTTTTTTTGGAACTACCTGGATCGGGCTGACCCAGGCACTGTCGGAGATTGGATAAATCATACTTGCATCAAGTAACTTCATTACTTCTTTCTTGAACACCTCTTTCATGGTTGGATTCAATCGCCGCTGAGGCTGTGCTACAGGCTTGTAATCTTGCTCCATATGAATTTTGTGCATACAGTAGGATGGATTAATTCCTTTGAGATCAGATAAAGTCTAACCTATTGCACCCTTATTGGCTTTAAGAACTAAAATCAACTTTTCCTCTTCAGAAGCCGTTAAAGCACTACTGATCACCACTGGTTTGTTACCTCCATCTGCAAGAAAAACATATTTTAAATGAGGAGGTAATACCTTTAGCTCTAGCTTCTGACTTTCAGTTCTATTTTCTTGTTGCAATTTGTCAAGTTGTATATCATTTGATGCAATTTCTTTTGCTGAATTCATATGTGTTAGGTATTCATCAACTTTCTTTTCTTTATCATCCTCCAGATCATCACAAGCACCAATCAAAGCTTTTTCTAATGGGCTTGCCTTTGTCAATTGCTTCCTGGATGACAGAAAAATTTCATCTATCACATCCATCTTGAAGCATTGTTGCTTGTCCTTTGGGTGCTGCATTGCTTCAAAGACATTAAAGTTGACTTCATCATCTTGCACCCTAACCTTCAATTTGCCATCATCAACGTCAATAATGACCTTGGCCGTCTTCATGAAAGGTCTTCCCAGTATTAAAGGAACTTCAGTGTCTTCCTCAATATCCATTACCACAAAATCAACTGGGAACATGAATTTGTCAACCTTAACCAAGACATCCTCTGCCACACCATAGGGATACTTCATGGATCTATCAACTAGTTGTAATGCCATCCGTGTAGGCCTTACTTCCAGATCTCCTATTCTTCGTAGCATAGACAAAGGCATCAAATTTATACTGGCACCCAGATCAAACATTGTTTTTCCCACTGGTAATGTTCTTATTGTAACTGGAATTGTGAAGCTCCCAAGGTCTTTGGATTTCTGAGGTAATGATTTCTGAATTATAGCACTGCACCCTACTTCAAGCTCTATTGTCTCTTCAGAGAATCTTCTCTTTTTTGTTAGGAGCTCTTTCATGAATTTTGCATATGTCGGCATCTACTCCATCGCCTCCACAAAAGGAATATTAATCTACTGTCGCTTAAAAATGTCCATGAATCTTGCAAACTACCTTTCCTTGTCTTTTTTGGAGGGATTTTGAGGGTATGGTAGGCTCTTCAACTGAGGTACCTGTTTCTCACCCTTCTCCCTCTTTTTCTCCTCACTTATATTTTTTTCTTCTTTTTCTTCTCTTTTATTTTGTTCTTCCTCTCCCTCACACTCATTTTTTTCATTCTCTCTTTCTTTTTCCTCCAACACCTCTTCCTCTACAGCCAGGTTGTATCCAATCCCTCTTCCCACAACTTTACCACTTCTAGTGGTAATAGATTTACAATGCTCCTTGGGATTAGTCTGTGTGTTGGCTGAAAATTGACCTGCCTGCTGATTTGATAATTGTTTCGCCAACTGTCCAACCTTGGTTTCAAGATTCCTGATTGAAGCTTCTGTATTTTTCTGATTGGTCAAAGAAGCTTGCATAAACTTTTCTAGAGTATCCTCCAGTTTAGTTGTTCTGTCATGCACCGAAGGATAATGTTGTTGCTGCTGTTGATAAGAAGGTTGTCTGTTTGAAGGACCAACATCTTGCTTCCACCCAAAATTCTGATTTGGATTGTTTCTCCACCCCTGTGAAAAGTTATTATTGTTGGAGAAATTTCCTGGTCTTCCTTGGTTACTCACATATTGAACTTCTCCTTGCGAGCTACTCTGATAAGAACAATGACCATTTGGATAATCGCCTCCACAAAAGTCACATCTCATGGGTTATTGACTGGGAGAAGATTGCACAACTTGCAACTGCTCGGGTAATTTAGACATCTGCTTCGTCAGTGCTTTAATCTGTTTGGTCAGAATTTTATTCTGAGCTAAGATTGCATCTGTAGTGCTAAGATCAAGCACTCCTTTCCTCTAAACAGTTTGCCTATTATGCTAAGCTTGATGATATGTGGATGTTAATGCCTCAATGATTCTTGTTGCTTGCTCCGCATTTACACTCATCATTGTTCCACCTGCTGCTGCATCTAATATCATCTTGGTGTCAGGCCTCAGACCATTACAAAATATGTTTAGTTGAGCAATATCTTCAAATCCGTGATTTGGGCATTTCCTCAATAAGGAATTGAACCGCTCCCAAGCTTCACAAAATGGCTCATCTGGTCCTTGCCTAAACATTGAAATATCAGCTTTGGCTTTGATGTAGCGAGATGGTGGAAAGAATCTGTTCAAGAATTTCTCCTCAACATCCTTCCAGCTGTTCAAACTCTAGTTTGGATGTGACTTAAGCCATTCCTTTGATTTACCTGCCAAAGAAAAAGGAAACAAACGCATGTATACATGCTCAAGATCTCCTTCTTGAAAGCCCATGGTTCCTATCAATTCGTAGAATGTAGAGAGATGAGTATATGGATCTTCATTATCCATTCCAGTGAATTGATGAGAATTGATTAAGCTGAGGAAAGCTGCCTTCATCTCCAAAGTTTTGGTGGTGGGTGGTATTGCTATGCTAGAAAAATATCTTGGCCCTTGCTGCATAGCATAGTCTCCAAGTGTCTTTCTGGTTGGAGCTTGTCTTTGATTCTCCATGTTTTCTGATTGAGATGTGATGGAAGTACTGGAAGATTCTTCCATTGTCTTTCTTTGCTTCTTCTTGTTTTTGCCTCTGTTCCTTCTAGCTGTCTTTTCTATCTCTGGGTCAAATGCTAATCGATCCTCAGGAACCTGACCTCTTAAGAGCATAAATCAAAATAGCTCAAGCAAGGATTAGTACAAAGGAGAAAATTGAATTAACTATCTAATTAAGAAACTATACACAAAGCTAGATGAGATAACTAAAAATTTCAGAAGAACACCGTTCCCCAGCAATGGCGCCAAAAATACTTGTTGATCTCTTGGCAAGCGTACCAAAAGTCAACTATAGTATAATGATTTTTAAGTAGAACGAATTCAGTGAAAATTAATAATTATCTCGATTAGCATATATATACAGAAATTTTAATTTGATAGATCATTGATGTTTAAACTAATTTGCATAAATAAATATAGTAAAAGCAGAAAATTAGATAAAAATTCAGTAAAAGAAACTGGGATTGAATTTCATCTATCTCCCTTGTCTGTAATCTGGATGAATATAATATATAACATGTGAAAATACCAATATTGATGCACACTAAAAAATCATTTATATTGATCCCTCCCGTATAAAATTCGTAAGATTAGTTCCCTGAATATTGATTCCTCACATATTCAATAAACTACCTAGCATTACGGTCGAGTGTTAAAAGCAATTGATATATTAAGATATATTCATAGCATCACAGTATATCAAGTATCATTGTTCAAATAAGATTTTCAGAAATACTTTCCAGTCAGATCTAAAAATAAAAATCAAGACATCTATTGATCAGATAGAATCAAGCATTAAAAACAGAACAATAATACCAATATTGAGTAAAACACAAATGCTATATATAAATATCACCATATTACATCCAAGTTTGAGTAGATTACATTCAATCCCAAAGGAGAAGATTAACCACTCATGGTAGCCAACAAAATCCTAAGAACTAAAGAAGTAGAAGAAGAAATATGATTTGTGTTTGCTCGTGGTCACAGCTCTATAGCAAGGATCAGTTCTTGATGGACGTCCTTGGAGTAGGAGAGGGAGGAAATCCATGGAGAATGATGAAGAGAAGATGAAGTGTAGCGGAATTTGGAGAATTAGAGAAAGGTTGCTCTCGGAAATGAAGAATTTGGTGAAGATGAAGAGTAGAAGTGGAGCTATGGTATGGAAGGTGGCTAGAGGAGATGAAGGAGAAATTTAGCCATGTGTGCTCTCAAATTAATAGAAGTGTGGAGTGATCTCAAACACTAGCATCTATTTGCAATTCAAGAGTAACCATTACAATATTTGAGTGGCTTTATTTATAGGCACATGGCCGACCAAATAAAGAGAAAATGCAACAAAGATGAAATGAAAATGTAGCTTGGAGAAGAAGCTTGATTGTAGACCATGTGATGCAGTAGATGAGTCTAGATGGTGCCAAGTGGCGTATCACACTCTCCTTGCCCAAGTCACACGCACCATGCTTCCATCACATGCTCCTTGCTTAGTTCATGCTTTACCTGCATCCAAAAGGAGAGCCACTTTAGTAACTCTCGGCCAAAGGTAGCACATTGGGCTCAGCCTAAATGATCCCAACAAGTGTTCTAGCTTTTATTGAAAGCAAAGCCTAAACAATGGCCCAATTTAAATCTAGACTACTTCCTTCATGCA
>Ga0209589_1010860_pt1 | contig 13097 bp, 7 predicted proteins | sample CowpeawhiteBW_FD_187525 | JGI IMG/M metagenome (GOLD analysis project Ga0209589, IMG submission 187525) | Root nodule microbial communities of legume samples collected from California USA - Cow pea white BW (SPAdes) (version 2) | ecosystem: Host-associated > Plants > Roots > Nodule | place: USA...
TTTCTTCTTTCATTTTGCTCTTTAGTGTTGTTATTGCTGTGTGTGTTTAAGCTTGAATCCAACTCTCTTCTTCCTTTCATGAGCTTGAGAAATGAACCTTCACATCTAGATAGCATGCTATCTTAAAGTCCAGTGGGAATTTTCAAAAAGCTTTCTTAAACAACTTCACCATATTCATAACTCTAAAAGGGAACAAGATAATCCTTCATCAGTTTCCACAAGTTTCCAGAACCAAATCGTGCTCTAAAATGATCAACTTTCCTCTCTTTCGAAAAGCACAGCTAAAATAGTCAAACTGTTACGAAATTCAACAGGTTGATTTTCAAATTAATCGGTTGATTTCACTTGACTTAAGTGAAATCAATCGATTAAAAACTAAATCAACTGATTGAACTTGTTGCAATTTAAGACTATTGCGCCAACCCTTTAACCTGTTAAAAAGCCATTCAACCGACTAAAAGAGACATTTTAACCTGTTGAAAAACCACTCAACAGATTAAAAACACAATAAAGACCAAACTACATCTAATTAATGCTTTAAGGTCTACAACATGAATTACAAGCTACAAATACACTTTCTTAATAATGTAAGTACATGGAGACTTAAAACCACACATCATTTCTTATGAATTGATTGAGTTCATCTTGCATAGCCACAATCCAATTACTATCATTCAAAGCATCATTCACATTCTTAGGTTCAATTTGAGATACAAATGCAACATGTTCACAAACCACAAACCACTTTCTCCAAGCTTCAAACCAAGTCAAAAGCTTCAAGAATTGATCCAAGATCAATCTTCAACAGCTGCAACACCTATGATCACGAAGGAGAGAGTTTCCACAAGTTTCCAGAACCAAATCGTGCTCTAAAATGATCAACTTTCCTCTCTTTCGAAAATCACATCTTAAATAGTCAAACTGTTACGAAATTCAACAGGTTGATTTTCAAATTAATTGGTTGATTTCACTTGACTTAAGTGAAATCAGTCGATTAAAAACTAAATCAACTGATTGAACTTGTTGAAGTTTAAGACTATTGCAACCAACCTTTTAACCTGTTAAAAAGCCATTCAACAGACTAAAAGAGACATTTTAACATGAAAAACCATTCAACAGATTAAAAACACAATAAAGACCAAACTACATCTAATTAATGCTTTAAGGTCTACGACATGAATTACAAGCTATAAATACACTTTCTTAATGATGTAACTACATGGAGAGCACATGTTTCAACCTTGATCACCATGGATATCATCAAATCATTTCCGTCATCAATGTAGGCTTCATTCCAATGGTAATGGCTTCAATATAGTTCAAAAGAGCTTCATTCAATCTTCATCAAATCTTCAAGAAGCAAACCACCTGGGCTTCTCATGTCAACAGTTGGAAAAAGGAACAAAGAGACCGAGCATGATGGGTTATTGAGATGAGTCCCAAGAGAACGCCAAAATAGAGCTAGAGGAAGACCACAACGAGTTCAGAAGCAACTTACATGGAGTGGAAGAGTCAAAGTTCTCTTGGAGATAGATGACGGGGAACCCTAACAGCTTTAGGGCCTTAGCACCCTATAGGCCAGGCTTTAAGCCCAACAGATTAAGGTCAGCTCTTAAATATTAGGGCAGAGAAATAAACTTGGCCTTACATTCTCCCTAACAAGTCCTCATGTCCTCCTCCAACTCCCAAGTCGAGTCACCTGTTCTCCGATCCCAGATGACTTTAACAAGGCTGATTGTTTTTCCTCGGCGCTCCTCAACCTTGCTATCCCTTAGAGCAATGGGTGGTACTTCCACAATGAGGTCTTCTCGGATCTATATATCCTCAGCTTCCAACACATGAGCCAGATCAAACACGTACTTCCTCAGCTGAGACACATGAAACACCGGATGGAGGTTTGCCAACTAAGGGTGTAAAGTTATCTCATATACCACCGGCCCAATCCTCCTTGTGATCTGATAGGGGCCAAGGAACTTAGGAGAGAGCTTCCTTGAGCGGAGAGCCCTTCCCACACCAGTGGTTCGGGTCACCATCAAGAACACATGATCACCGACCGCGAACTCCAAGGGTCTCCTCCTACGATCCGCATAGGCCTTCTGCCTACTCTGAGAAGCCTGCATTCTATCTCTCACCATCCTCACCTTCTCAGTAGTCTGCTCCAGCAACTATGCTCCCACAAGTACTGCTTCCCCATCTTGATACCAACATAAGGGAGTCCTACACTTCGTGCCATAAAGAGCCTCATATGGCGCCATGCCAATGCTCGCGTGAAAGCTGTTGTTGTAGGTGAACTCTATCAAAGGTAGTACTTCATCCCAAGCACCCAGATGGTCCAAACTGCATGTGCATAGTAAGTCCTCCAATGATTGAATCGTTTTCTCGCACTGACCATCGGTCTGAAGATGATAAGCCGAACTCATGGTGAGCTTGCTACCCATAGCACTCTGTAGCGTCTGCCAAAACCGTGAAGTAAATCGGGGATCCCTATCTGATACAATGCTCGAAGGTACTCCATGCAGTCTTACAATTTCCTTGATGTATAGTTGGGCCAACTTTGCCATGGAAATCCTCAAGTTCATCACCAAGAAGTGAGTACTCTTAATCAATCGGTCCACTATAACCCAGATTGTATCATGCCCCTTAAAAGTCCGTGGCAAATGGGTCACAAAATCGATGGAGATGCTGTCCCATTTCCACACTGGTATCTCCAAGGGCTGCAGATTCCCACCGAGTCTCTAATGCTTCACCTTCGCCTTCTGACATGTTAAACAAGCGGATACAAACTAGACGACATCATTCTTCATTCCCTGCCACTAGAAGGATTCCTTAAGATCTTGGTACATCTTATTCATGCCAGGGTGCAAGCTAAAACGACTCTTATGTCCTTCCTCAAGGATTAACCGTTTTACCTCAGCATCATCAGGTATACATATTGTGCTCTGGAGCCGCAGTATGCCATCATTACCCAAAGCAAAATCCTTTGCTTCATCTGTCCCAAGCTGTTCTCGTACTCGATTAAAGTTGGCATCCAATAGTTGCCTCTCCCTAACTGAATCCAAGAAATCATTATATATTGTTAAGGTACTAAACCTAATGAACTCAGATCCCAATTCCACCTGCAGCTTCATATCCCGGAACTGCTCTAGTAGCTCCACCTCCTAAATCATAAGGTGAGCAGTATGTACAGTCTTCCTACTCAGAGCATCTGCCACTACGTTCACCTTCCCCAGATGATATAATAGTTCAAAATCATAGTCTTTCAGGAACTCCATCAACCTCCTATGCCTCATGTTCAGCTCCTTCTGATCAAACAGATATTTAAGACTTTTGTGGTCGCTGAACACACGAAATTGTGCACCATAAAGATAGTGCCTCCAAATCTTCAAGGCAAATACTATAGCTGCCAATTCTAAGTCATGAGTGGGGTAGTTCCTCTCATGCACTTTGAGTTGCCTCGAAGCGTAGGCTACTGCCTTCTTCTCTTGCATCAACACGCAACCCAACCCGAGATGAGATGCGTCACAATAGACCTTAAAAGACTTCCCCACATCAGGGATCACCAATATAGAAGCACTTGTCAACCTCCTTTTTAGCTCCTGAAAGCTTTCCTCACACTTGTCCGTCCAAGTGAAAGGTTGGTCGTTTCGAGTAAGCAATGTTAGAGGCGCCACTATCTAGTAGAATCCCTCTATAAATCTCCTATAGTAGCCCGCTAACCCCACAAAGCTCCTGATCTCTGTGGCTGACTAGGACTTTCCCACTTAACCACTACCTCAACCTTCGCTGGATCCATTGCAATGCCTCATGCAGATATCACATGGCCCAAAAACTGTACCTCATCCATCCAGAACTCGCACTTGGATAACTTGGCATACAACTACTTCTCCCTCAGAACACCAAGCACTAAGTCTTAGAATAGAGGAGAATGTCATCTATGAAAACTACGACAAACTTATCTAGGAAGGGCCGAAACATCCTGTTCATGTAGTCCATCAACACCGTTGGAGCATTGGTCACACCGAAAGGCATAACCATATACTCGTAGTGTCCATACCAGGACCTGAAGGCCGTCTTCTGCACATCATCAACCTTTACCAAAATCTGGTGGTATCCTGACCATAGGTCAATCTTCGAGAACACCGATGATCCGTGAAATCGATCCATCAAGTCGTCAATTCTCGGGAGAGGACACTTATTCTTGATCATAATTTTGTTCAACTACCTATAGTCCACACACAGACGAGAACTTTCATCCTTCTTTTTCACCAACAATACCGGTGCTCCCCAAGGCAAAGTACTGGGTCGGATAAACTGCTTCTCCATCAGCTCCTCTATCTATTTCTTAAGTTCAACCAACTTCGCCGAAGCCATGCGGTATGGGCCCATCGATACCGGACCCGTCCCCGGTACTAGGTCAATAGAGAACTCCACCTCTCCGTGGGGAGGCAACCCTGGCACTTCCTCTGGGAATACATCCTCGAATGCCCTCTTTCCACCAATAGATGCATGAAGATCACGAAGCATTAAGCACCGCCTTGCAGTTCAATGGCTGTCAAAATATTTTAGGTCTCAAATGGGTGTAAAAACATCTTATGTGTCAACTGGGTGTAAAAATATTTAATGTGTCAAATGGGTGTAAAAATAATTTAGGTGTCAAATGGGAGCAAAAATATTTTAAGTGTCCAATGGGTGTAAAAATATTTTAGTTCTCAAATGGGTGTTAAAAAATTTTAGGTTTCAAATGAGAATAAAAATATTTTACGTCTGAAATGGGTGTAAAAGTATTTTAGGTGTCAAATGGGTGTAGAAATATTTTAAGTGATAAATAGTGATAAATGGGTGTAAAAAATATTTACGTGTCAAACCGATGTAGAAATATTTTAGGTGTCCAATGGGTATAAAAATATATTTGGTCTCAAAAGAGTGTCAAAGTATTTTAGGTGTCAAATAGGTGTAAAAATATTTCAGGAGGTGTCAAATGGCTGTAAAAATATTTTAGGTCTCTAATGGTTGTACAAATATTTAAGGTCTCAAATAGGTGTAAAAATATTTTACATCTGAAATGGGTGTAAAACTATTTTAGGTGTCAAAAGGGTTTAAAAAAGTGTTAGGAGTCAAATGGTTTTAGGAATATTTTAGGTGTCCAATGGGTGTAGAAATATTTTAGGTGTGAAATGGCTGTAAAATATTTTATGTGTCAAATGGGTGTAAAAATATTTTAGGTGTCAAATGTGTGTAAAAATATTTTAGGTGACAAGTAGGTATAAAAATATTCTAGGTCAAAAATGGGAGTCAAAATAATTAGGTGTGAAATGGGTGTAAAAATAATTTGGGTTTCAAATGGGTGTAATAATATTTTAGGTGTCAAATGGGTCTAAATATATTATAGGTGTCAAATGGGTGTAAACATATTTTACGTCTTAAATGAGTGTTAAAAAGTTTAGGGGTAAAATGGGTGTAAAAATATTTTAGGTATCCAATGGGTGTAAAGATATTGTATGTCTCAAATGGGTGTAAAATAATTTTAGGTCTCAAATGGGTGTATGAATATTTTAGGTGTCAAATGGGTGTAAAAGTATTTTAGGTGTCAAATTGGTGTAAAAATATTTTAGGTCTCTAATGGTTGTAAAAATATTTTAGGTCTCAAATGGGTGTAAAAATATTTTACGTTTGAAATTGGTGTAAAAAGATTTTTGGTGTCAAATGGGGTTAAAAATGTGTTAGGTGTCAAATGGTTTTAAAAATATTTTAGGTGTCCAATGGGTGTAGAAATATTTTAGGTGTCAAATGGGTGTAAAATATTTTGTGTCAAATGGGTGTAAAAAAATTTTAGGTGTCAAATATGTGTAAAAATATTTTAGGTGTCAAGTAGGTATAAAAATATTCTAGGTTAAAAAGTTTAGGGGTAAAATGGGTGTAAAAATAATTAGGGTTTCAAATGGGTTTAAAAATATTTTAGGTGTCAAATGGGTGTAAATATATTTTAGGTTTCAAATGGGTGTAAACATATTTTACGTCTTAAATGGGTGTTAAGAAATTTTTGGGGTGAAATGGGTATAAAAATATTTTAGGTGTCCAATGGGTGTAAAAATATTTTATGTCTCAAATGGATGTAAATGAATTTTAGGTGTCAAATGGGTGTATGAATATTTTAGGTGTCAAATGTGTGTTAAATTATTTTAGGTGTGAGACTAGCTTACAAATATTTTACGTCTCAATTAGGTATAAACAAATTTTAGCTGTCAAATGTGTGAGAAAATATTTTAGGCGTCAAATGGGTGAAAAAATATTTTAGGTGTGAAATAAGCATAAAAATATTTTACATCTAAATTGGGTGTAAAGAAAGTTTAGTTGTCAAATGGGTGAAAAAAAAATTCAGGAGTCAAATTGGTGTAAAAATATTATAGGTGTGAAATGGGTGTAAAAATATTTTACATCTTAAATGGGTGTAAAACAATTTTAGGAGTCAAATGGGAGTAAGAAATATTTAGGTGTCAAATGGATAAAACAAAATTAAGTGTCAAATGGGTGTAAAAAGATTTTTGGTGTCAAATGGGTGTAAATATATTTTAGGTGTCAAGTAGGTGAAAAAAATTTTTAGGTATCAAATGGGTGTAAAAATAATTTAGGTGTCAAACAGGTGTAAAAATATTTTAGGTGTCAAATGTGCGTAAAAAATTAATAAGTGTCAAATGGGTGTATAAATATTTTTGTTGTCAAAAGATTGTAAAAATATTTTTAGTTTGAAATGGAAGTAAAAAATTAAAAGGTGTCAAATGGGTGTAAAAAATATTTTACGTCTCAAATAGGTGTAAAAAAACTTTAGGTCTCAAATGGGAGTAAAACAATTATAGGTGTGAAATGGGTGTAAAAATATTTTACGCCTAAAATGGGTGTAAGAAAAATTTAGGTGTCAAATGGGAGTAAAAAATATTTACGGGTCAATTGGATGAAGAAAAAATTAGGTGTCAAATGGGTGTAAAAATATTTTAGGTGTCGAATGGGTGTAAAAATATTTTTGGTGTCAAACGGGTGTAAAAATATTTTAGGTTTCCAATGGGTGTAAAAATATTTTACGCCTCAAATGGGTCTAAAAAAGATTTAGGTGTCAAATGGGCGTAAAAATATTTAAGTATCAAATGGATGAAAAAAAAAATTTAGGTGTCAAATGGGTGTAAAATATTTTAGGTGTCAAATAGGGTGTAAAAATATTTTAGGTGTCAAATGGGTGTAAAAATATTTTACATCTCAAATGGGTGTAAAAAAAAATAGGTGTCAAATGGTTGTAAAAAATATTTTACGTCTCAAATGGGTGTAAAAATATTTTAGCTGTCAAATGCTAGTAAAATTATTTAAGGTGTCAAATGGCTGTAAAGATTTTTTACGTCACAAAATCGGGGTGCAAAAGTTGTTTTGTTTAAATTTTGAACAAAGTTCATATATAAAATATGAATTATTTAAATTGTAAACATTGGAAATGGTAAAAAAAATATGAAAAACGCATTACGAAAAGATGAAATTTTCAAAACTTAAAAACACCAATCTCCTCTGGGTATTGCCCAACGTGTTTCTTATGAAATGTTTAACAATTTTTATATATAATATATCAGCCATTTAAACTGTCAATGGTGAAAAGGGTAAAAAAATTTAAAAAGTGTTTCCAAAAGATGAATATTTTCAAATTTTAATACACCAGTTCACTTTAAGTATTGGCCAAAGTGTTTGCTTTTAAATTTTGAACAATTTTCACAAATAAAATATGAATTATTTAAATTGTAAACGGTGAAAATGGTAAAACAAATGAAATCAAAATTACCAATGCCCTTTAAGTATTGCCCAACGTGTTTCTTTTGAAATGATCAACAATAGTTATATATTAAATATGAATTATGTAAATTGTAAACGTTGAAAGTGGTAAAATGAATGAAAAAAGCGTTACCAAAAGATGAAATTTCTGAAATTTAAAAACACAATTTCCCTTTGAGTAACTGTAAAAGTTATTATTTTGAAATTTTGAAAAAAGTTCACAAATAAAATATGAATTATTTAAAATGTAAACGGTAAAGTTTTTATACATAACATATTAAATTATAAAGGGTTAAAAGGGTTAAAAAAACTTAAAAAAGTGTTGGTAAAAGATAAATGTTTTCAAATTTTAATACACCAGTTCCCTTTGAGTATTGGCCAACGTCTTTTTTTGAAATTTTGAACAATTTTCTTATAAAAAATATGAATCATTTAAATTGTAAATAGTCATAAGGGTAAAAAAAATTGAAAAAGTGTTTTTTTTGAAATTTTTTGAAATAACCAAAAGATGAAATTTTTCAAATTTAAAAACACTAATGCCCTCTAAGTAATACCCTACATGTTTCTTTTGAAATGTTGAATCATTTTTATATATAAAATATGAATAATTTAAATTGTAAAATATAAAAATGGTAAAAAAAATTAAAAAAGCGTTACCAAAAGATGAAAGTTTTAAAATTTAAAAACACCAATCTCCTCTGAGTATTGCCTAATGTGTTTCTTATGAAATGTTGAATAATTCTTATATATAACATATGAGTAATTAAATTATAAAGAATGAAAAGGGTAAAAAAATTAAAAAAGTGCTACCAAAATATTAAGTCTTTTAAATTTAAAAATACCAATCCCCTCTGAGTATTGGTGAACGTGTTTTATCTGAAATGTTGAACAATTTTTATATATAAAATATGAGTCATTTCAATTGTAAATGGTCAAAATAGGAAAAATAATTAAAAAAGTGTTACTGAAAGATGTTACTAAAAAAGTGTTACTAAAAGTTTAAAAACACCAATGCCTCTAAGTAATACCCAACATGTTTCTTATGAAATGTTGAACCATTTTTATATAAAAATATGAATAATTTAAATTGTAAACAATGAAAAGGGTAAAAAAATTAAAAAAGTGTTACCAAAAGATGAATTTTTTGAAATTTAAAAACACTAATTCCCTTTGAGTAACTACAAAAGTGATTCTTTTGAAATTTTGAAAAACGTTCACTTATAACATAAGAATTATTTAAATTTTAAACGGTGAAAAAGGTCAAAAAAATGAAACATGTTTCTTTTGAATTTGTCAACCATATTTACATATAAAATATGAATTATGTAAATTGTAAACGTTGAAAGTGGTAAAACTAATGAAAAAAGCATTACCAAAAGATGAAATATTTTAAATTTAAAAACACCAATCTCCTCTGAGTATTGCCCAATTTAAAAACACCAACACATATTTTAAATTGTAAACAAAAAGGGTAAAAAGAATTAAAAAAGTGTTACCAAAAGATGAAGGTTTTTAAATTTTAAATTTCAAAAGATGAAGTTTTATTTGAAATGTTGAAGAATTTTTATATATAAAATATGAATCATTTAAATTGTAAATGGTCAAAAGAGTAAAAAAAATTAAAGAAGTGTTACCAAAATATGAAATTTTTCAAATTTTAAACCACCAATGCCCTCAACGGAATATGTATCATGTTTCTTCTGAAATGTTGAACCATTTTTATATATAAAATATGAATCGTTTAAATTGTAAACGATCAAAAGGGTAAAAAATTAAAAACGTTTTTCCAAAAGATGAAATTTTTCAAATTTAAAAACACCAATGCCCTATAAGTAATATCCAACATGTATCTTACGAAATGTTGAACTTTTTTTATATATAAAATATAAATCATTTAAATTGTAAAGAATAAAAAGGGTAAAAAAAATTAAAAAGTACCCAAACGATGAAATTTTTGAAATTTAAAAACACCAATTCCCTTTGAGTAACTACAAAAGATGTTCTTTTCAAATTTTCTAAAAAGTTCATATATGAAATATGAATGATTTAAATTGTAAATGGTGAAAACGGTAAAAAAAATGACAAAAGCGTTACCAAAAGATGAAATTTTTAAATTTAAAAACACCAATCCCCTCTAAGTATTTCGCAATGTGATTCTTTTGAAATGGTCAACCATTTTTATATATAAAATATGAATTATGTAAATTGTACAGGGTGAAAGTGGTAAAATGAATGAAGAAAGTATTACCAAAAAATGAAATTTTTAAAATTTAAAAACAGCAATCTCTTCTATGTAATGCCTAACGTGTTTCTTATAAAATGTTGAACAATTTTTATATAGAACATATGAGTCATTTAAATTTTAAACGGTGAAAAGGGTAAAAAAAATTTAAAAAGTGTTACCAAAAGATGAAAATTTTCAAATTGTAATACACCAGTTGCCTTTGACTATTGGCCAACGTCTTTTTTTTAAATTTTGAATAATTTTCTTATAAAAAAATATGAACTTTTTAAATTGTAAACGGTGAAAATGGTAAAAAAAATGAAAAAAGCTTCACCAAAAGATAAGATTTTTAAAATTTTAAAACACCAATCTCGTCTGAGTATTGCCTAACGTGTTTCTTATAAATGTTGAACAACTTTTATATATAACATATGAGCCATTAAAATTAAAAAAGTGTTACGAAAAGATGAAGTTTTTTAAATTTAAAATTACCAATCCCCTCTGAGTATTGGCCAACGTGTTTTATTTAAAATGTTGAACAATTTTTATATATAAAAATGAGTCTTTTAAATTCTAAATGGTCAAAAGGTAAAAAAAATTAAAAAAGTGTTACCAAAAGATGAAGTTTTTAAGTTTAAAAACACCAATTCCCTTAGAGTAACTACAACAGTGATTCTTTTCAAATTTTTAAAAAAAGTTCACTTATAACATATGAATTATTTAAATTATAAACGGTTAAAAAGGTAACAAAAAAATGAAAACAGTGTTACAAAAGAGGAAACTTTTCATATTTAAAGACATCAATCTACTCTAAGTATTGCCCAACGTGTTCCTTTTGAATTTGTCAACCATATTTATATATAAAATATGAATTATGTAAATTGTAAACGTTGAAAGTGGTAAAACGAATGAAAAAAGTGTTACCAAAAGATGAAATTTTTTAAATTTAAAAACACCAATCTCCTCTGAGTATTGCCCAACGTGTTTCTGATGAAATGTTGAACAATTGTTATATATAACATATGAGTTATTTAAATTGTAAACAAAAAGGGTAAAAAGAATTAAAAAAGTGTTACCAAAAGATGAAGTTTTTTAAATTCAAAACAACGATACCCTCTGAGCATTAACCAATGTGTTTTATTTGAAATGTTGAAGAATTTTTATATATAAAATATGAATCATTTAAATTGTAAGTGGTCAAAAGGGTAAAAAAAATTAAAAAAGTGCTACCAAAAGATGAAAATTTTCCAATTTAAAACCACAAATGCCCTCTATGGAATACCTATCATGTTTCTTTTGAAATGTTGAACCATTTTTATATATAAAATATGAATAGTTTAAATTGTAAACGATCAAAAGGGTAAAAAAAATTAAAAAGGTTTTACCAAAAGATGAAATTTTTCAAATTTAAAAACACCAATGCCCTCTAAGTAATACCCAACATGTATCTTACGAAATGGTTAACCTTTTTTATATATAAAATATAAATCATTTAAATTGTAAACAATAAAAAGGGTAAAAAAAATAAAAACGTACCCAAACAATGAAATTTTTTAAATTTAAAAACACCAATTCCCTTTGAGTAACTGCAAAAGATGTTCTTTTGAAATTTTCTACAAAGTTCATATATGAAATATGAATGATTTAAATTGTAAATGGTGAAAACGGTAAAAAAAATGAAAAAAGCGTTACCAAAAGATGAAATTTTGAAATTTAAAAACACCAATCCCCTCTAAATATTTCCCAACGTGATTCTTTTGAAATGGTAAACCATTTTTATATATAAAATATGAATTATGCAAATTGTAAACAGTGAAAGTGGTAAAATGAATGAAAAAAGTGTTCCCAAAAGATGAAATTTTTAAAATTTAAAAACACCAATCTCGTCTGAGTATTGCCTAACGTGTTTCTTTTCAAAAGTTGAACAATTTTTATATATAACACATGAGTCATTTAAATTGTAAACAGTGAAAAGGGTAAAAAAAATTAAAAAGGTGTTACCAAAAGATAAAAATTTTCAAATTGTAATACACTAGTTCCCTTTTAATATTGTCAACGTCTTTTTTTAAAATTTTGAATAATTTTCTTATAAAAAATATAAATTACTTAAACTGTAAACGGTGAAAATGGTAAAAATATGAAAAAAGCGTTACGAAAAGTTGAAATTTTTAAAATTTAAAAACACCAATTGCCTCTGAGTATTGGCCAACGTGTTTTATTCGAAATGTTGAACAATTTTTATATATAAAATATGAATCATTTAAATTGTAAACGGTCAAATTGGTAAAAAAAATTAAAAAAGTGTTACCAAAAGATGACAATTTTCAAATTGTAATACATCAATTCCCTTTAAGTATTGGCCAAAATGTTTTATTTGAAATGTTGAACAATTTTTATATATATAATATGAATTATTTAAATTATAAACAGTGGAAATGGTAAAAAAATGAAAAATGCTTACCCAAAAGATGAAAATTTTCAGATTTAAAAACACCGATTCCATTTGCCTAGTGACCAACGTGTTTATTATGAAATATTGACCAAATTTTATATATAACATATGAGTCTTTGAAATTGTAAACGGTTAAAAGGGTAAAAAAAACTAAAAACGTGTTACCAAAAGATGAAAATTTTCAAATTTAAAAACACAAATTCCCTTTGAGTAACGGCCAAAGCATTTTTGGTGCAATTTGCAAAAAATTTCATATATAAAACATGAGTTATTTAAATTGTACACGGTGAAAAGGGTGAGAAAAATGAAGAAAACCTTTACCAAAAGATGAAATTTGTCAAATTTGAAAACAACGATCCCCTCTGAGTAATTCCGAACGTGTTTCTTTTGAAATGTTGAACAATTTTTATATACAACATGAGTCATTTAAATTGTCAATAGTGAAAAAGGTAAAATGAATTTCAAAAGTGTTACCAAAAGATGAAAAAAGCTTTACCGAAAGATGAAATTGTTCAAATTTAAGAACATCGATACCCTTTGAGTAATGAAAAAGTGTTACCAAAAGATGAAAATTTTTAAATTGTAATACACCAATTCCTTTTAAGTATTGGCCAA
>Ga0209589_1010864_pt1 | contig 13093 bp, 6 predicted proteins | sample CowpeawhiteBW_FD_187525 | JGI IMG/M metagenome (GOLD analysis project Ga0209589, IMG submission 187525) | Root nodule microbial communities of legume samples collected from California USA - Cow pea white BW (SPAdes) (version 2) | ecosystem: Host-associated > Plants > Roots > Nodule | place: USA...
AACACGCCCTTCACGCGCCCGGTGGTGCCGGAGGAGAAGAGAATTGCGGCGGAGTCGGACTGACTCACTTCGACTCCGGGAGCGCGTGAGTGTGAGTCTACGTTGGCGTCGAGCATGGAGAGGAAGAGCGGGGAGTCGGTGAGAACAGTGCCGAATTTGAGGGCGGGGATGTTTGAGGCGACGGCGGAGGTGACGAAGGCGATGGCGGGTTTTGTGAGTCGGACGAGGTGAGTCAACTCGGAAGGGGAACTGAGCGGGTTGGCAGGTGCGACTGTGACCCCGAGCGAGAGGAGAGAGAAGTATAGTACGGGAACGTGCACGGAGGTTGGAGTGAGGATTAGTGCCACGTGGCCTTTGGAGAGAGGGGTGAGAGATTGGATGGAGGAGGCGAGGGATTTCACTTGGCGGAGGAAGAGGGAGTAGGAGAGGTGGCGGCCGGTTGTGGCGTCGATGATGGCGGATTTATCAGTGGCGGTGGCGGCGGCGGGGAGGAGGGAGAGGGCGTAATCGGTGAGGGAGAGCGGCTGAGACGGCGGAGGGAGGGGGACGTTTGGACGGAGGCTGTGGAAGATTCTAGAAGAAGAACAGAAACCGGTGTTTGGGTCGATGGTGGTGTTTGGAAGAGAGTGTTTTTGGTTTTGGGTGGCCATTACTGTTGTAAAAATTTAATCTCTCTGAGTATGTTTCCTGTTCTCCACCGGAGTTGTCTCTTCTTCTTGCCAAACCGGTCTGTCAATTTCTGCTTTATATAGTGTTACATTGTCAGTCACGTTCAGCATGTGCAGCTCACGTGTTACAATATAAATATATTTAAATCTTAAATATATAATTCAGAATCGTGCCTATGTTTAAGGAATAATTGTCCGGTATTCTACACTTTTGCTTTTGCTTCCTTTATACAACCTTTTTAAATTGAATTTGAGGACATGATATCATGCATGTCGCAATTGTGGATGATCAACCAAATTATACCTTCACAATGCAAATCAAATCAGAGGTAATTTTTTCCATTTATAGAATGATAAAACTCTATCTCGATCCGATTTCCATGAACTTCTTCAACATTATAGGAGTGGTTTTTGGACTACCAAAATTGAATAACTATTATTGAAATATAACGAAATTTGAAAGGATAGAAACAATTTTTTTTTTGAAACATCTCAAATATTTTTATAATTATGTTAAATTATTTACATATATTTATATTGTATTATTAATATATATATATATATATATATATATTTATTGTTTCAGGTGTAAGGTCAAAAGTCTATTGAAACAATTTCATAATGTTCATTTTGATGTTGTATTCTCTTTGTTTGGGTAATTTGGACATCAACTAATCGACGGGTAGTGTGGGTACATGCTAAAATACTCCAATACTAAAATCAATTTAAGTTCGATTGGTCAAAGCAGTTAATGTTGTAATAAATACATAACAAATGTATCAACAACAATAAATTATACCTACACTTATAGTTTTCTCCATGAACTTTTTGATTAAACAGCCTAATTACAGCCTAATTCTCTTTAAGCTTGTTTACTTACTTGTTTAAGCTAATTATGTGGTTAGCTAACTTTAGTGATGATCGACAAGTTTTCTCCTCAATCATTCGGTCGATCCTATCCAATACGGTTTGGTTGTACTAGTCGGTACATATAGTACATAGGCCCCCAAGACTTAAGCGTGATTAGAGACCGAAAGTGAAAAGGGTTTAAGCGCTAATCGTCCGCAGAAATATGATCATTGGCGATAAGGGGATATGACACTTCGCGAGTCACATTAATGCCTCATGAGTCGTGTCAAGGTTAAATCCAAAGTGTTGCGTCCCCTCAACAGTTAAAGGGCATTTGATCCGATAATCCAGGTGCTGCCACATGTCCTCCAAGTTTTTTTATAAATAGGAGTGTGTGGGTCCTGTCATTTTCACATTTTCCTTTCTTGCTACATTTCTCAAACCGCTCAGTATTCATTCTTTTTCCATTTAAGGTAATAATGTCTCCTATTAAAGTTTCCAGCTCGAAAGATTCCTCTGATCAGGAGGGTAGGGGATACATAGACACGTTACTTCGTTGCCCTCATCGCTCGGGTCATCTTTGGGAAGTCAGGGGCCGGCCGAACAGATCACACCAATCGTCAACAACAGCACCACATCTGAAAATATTGTCAATAAGGGTTTGATCGAGAACAGGAATAAAGACAAGGGTAAGGAGGCAACCACAGAAGAGCATAGTGGCAACACCATGGGGAGATTCACATTGACACAATGGTCGAAAGAGATCAATTAAACCTCCCAAAGATTAAAGGGTACAATTAGGTTGCACATGAAGCCTGAGATTACGCTACTCGATATTGGTGGGGTAACGATTTGGTTGCCTTGGACGATTGGACATAGATGACTTTGTTAATTTGAATGTTTGTATTGGTGGGTATTTGAGCAGATAAATTGTTAAAATTTTATTATCTTACCTTGTGTTTTTGTTGTATTGTGATTTTTTCACCTACAATGATCGTATATTATACATGAACAAAAGATAGTGCATGTAGAAGAAATGTGTAGTAGTAGATTGTTGATGACTTATTTAGAGAGTAGACTAATCACTGTATAACTTTTATATTGTATAAATTCTCCTAATTTATGAAACTTATATATATATATATATAAGAATTAAACTATTATTTTTCATGGAAGACTATAAATATATATATATATATGCTTTTATAAGTGATTATGTTTAATATTTAATTTGTAATAGTAATTAATCAATAGTAGGATAATTTTAGTTAACTGTTATGAGTTTTTCTTAAGGCTTAAATATACATTTGGTCCCGATTTTTGTTGTTTTTATTCAATTTGGTCCTCATTTTTGTTTTGTATTCAATTTGGTCCTCACTTTCGTCAAATTTTGGTCAATTTGGTCCTTTTGACTAATGGTGTTTGAATAGTTAACGTTTTTTAAATGTACATGTCACGTGTCAACTTTTGATTTTTTTTTTTAACTTTTTTTCAATGATTTTAAAAACAATTAAACTATTTTAATTTCAAAAAAGTTGTCCACGTGTCAAGTCACAATTGTGATTGTATTATTTCTTTTTGTTCAATTTAGTCCCGATATTCGTTATTTTTGTTCAATTCAATCTCTATATTCTTTATTTTTGTTTAATTTAGCCCAATATTTTTAAAATAAAAGAATTTAATTTTTAAAATTGACATTATTATTATTTATTTTTGACATTCAATTATAAATTATATATTTAATTATAAATTGAATATAATTCTCAGATTTAACTATTAAATAGAACATAATTATTTTAATATTATTAAAATATAATTATTAAAATTTAAAAAATATATATTAACATTTGTAAAATTTACATTTAAATCTAAAATATTTAATATTTTTATTGTATTTTAGATATTAAAATCTAAAATATTTTATATTTAAATGTTAATTTTAGAAATATTAGTTTACTTTTCTAAAATATTTTGAATATTTAAAATATTTTTAAATATAAATTTTAAAAGTATTTTAGAATATAAATATTAGAAAAAAAATTTATATATTCTTATAATATTTTAAATAATTATATTCTATTTAGAAATTAAATATAAGAATTTTATTCAATTTATAATTAAATTTAATAATTTATAATTGAATTTAAAAAATAATTAATAAAAATGTCAATGTTAGAAAAAATATTAATATAATTTGTATGAAAGATATTAGATTTGGTGTCTATTTGAAAGGAACAAAATTGATTTATTCTAACAAAAATTGGGACTAAATTGAACAAAAATAACAAATATAGAAACTAAATTGAACAAAAAAAAATAACACAACCACAAACTGACACGTGGCACTAACATTGACATGTGGCACAATTGTGACTTGACACGTGGATAATTTGTTTGAAATTAAAAAAATTTAAACTTTTTTTTTAAGAAAAAAGGAGTTGACACGTGATAGTTTTGAAATGGTGATTTTAGCCAAGAAGGGGGGGTTGAATTGGCTTTATAAAACTTTTTCGAAAGCTTAAATCACTTTTCAATTGAATCAAATAGATTGGAAAGTTTGGATGTAAATACATCAGACCAGTACACTTTTAGTCGATTAAAATATAAAACAGCAAACTAATTTGTTCAAGAAGCTATGAAATAGTCGATTAAAAAGACAAATCAGTCAGCTAAAATATCGGAGATTTATACAGAATGTAGAATTTGCAAATTCAACTCAAACAACAATCTTTTACATAAAGACTTGTTCCAAACAATATTTTTAATAAGTATACAACCTCAGATTACACAAAAACGCATTAAATCACACCAAAGAACGATTTGCTTGGTTTTCTTGAGTTTTTTAAAGAGATTCAAAGTGAATGAGATGAGGGAGAGAGAATTGCACAATTGTTTTTATACTTGTTCACTCAATCATAGAGCTACATCCAGTTTACTAGGACAACCTGAGCCTGATTTCCACTATATTCAAAAGTTTTACAAATCACACACCAAGATTACACTTTTGAACAAAGAAAATTGCAAGATTTTTGACCTACAAAAATCTAGATACACACCCTGCAAGAATCACACTTACAGACCTGAAATCACATCAGGCAAACCAACCAAAGGCACAAGAACATCCAAACCTGATGGTGGTTGTCCCTAGCCAACCATACATGTGTTCTTCAAGCTACTCACAAGCCAAAATGCCTCCAAGATCAACCAAGATTTTCAAACTACAAGTTGCAGTTGTGTATTGTAGAGAGAGCTTTCTAGAGAAGAATGACAAAGTTTCGTGCTCAAAAACTCAGATTCGCACCTCTGCTCGCGAAAACAGAGCTTATATAGTCTAGTTTAAGTGAAAACACTCGATTGAATTTTCCGTACAGTCAGCTGATTTCACTTGACTTAAGTAAAATTAGTCGATTGAAAAATAATTCAACTGACTGAATGCATTCATACCAGAAACTATATACAACAAGCCTTTTAACCTGTTAAAACCCATTTTAACAGATTACAAGAGACACACTAAGGCACACAAGACATCTATCCTATGTCATATAACCAACCAACATGATATAACACTAAAACATTACATTTAACATGTTATTTTCATATTTAACACACTAAAACTTAATCTTCAAGTGGATCTTCGTCAATCTTCATCAAACACCTATGATCTTCATGCACATAGCTTTATCAATTTTTTGCTTCAAGTTTGCTTGTGCCAACTACACGTGACATGTACTGTTCAAAATGTTAACTATATAAACACGTTAGTGAAAAGGACTAAATTGACCAAAATTTGACGAAAATGAGAACTTAATTAAACACAAAACAAAAATAATGACCAAATTAAATAAAAACAACAAAAATAGAAACCAAATCTATATTTAATCTTTTTTTAACGATATACTTAAAATTTTACCTTAATAATATAAGATATATTTAATAAGAAGCAAATTATAAATATTAGACAATAATACATGTGTCTGTAAATCTTTCATTGCTTTACTTTGTTTATCTTTAAATAATTTTTTATTTAGAGTTTTAGTGGACATAAATTATGAAATTTTTATATATATTTAGGAGATTTAACTATAACTTTGAAGGCTATAAATATATATTATATACTTATATAAGTGATTAAACTTAATATTTAATTTGGAATACTTTAAATAGTAGGATAATTTTAGTTAGCAGTTATGTTATTTTTAACCCGACCTAAAATTTTACTTTAATAATATAAGATATATTTAATAAGATGCAAATTGTAAAAGTAAAATTATAAATATTAGACATAATGAATACTTAGTTCTATGTAAAGCAATGAAAAATATAAAGCAGAAACAATACTGTGAAATATTAATAAATTAATATACACATAAAAAAAAGTAGTAAGACAAAAATCATCCTTATTTATTAGAAGAAATATTTTATTGTTCTAACTCGATCTAAGTTCATCGTCATTAGGAACAACTACTAGGACTTATTGTGTAATGGAACAAGCCCTCAATCCAGGATAATCTGACAGCTTGTCTAATTTGGAGCGTGGAGTTTCATCACGGTTTTATCCTTAAAAGGCATCTCAGAGGGTGGAGGGAGGAAAGAGTATTTAAATTGCACTTGACCTCGACTCCTAAGCGACGTGGGACTTATTGGCATCGTTAGGAACAACCACCGTGTTCCCGAGGTATTTTCCGCATTGGAGCATGGAGCTCTATCACGATTTTGTCCTTAAAAGACACATCAGAGGGTAGAGGGAGGAAGGAGTATTTAAATTGTGCTTGACCTCGACTCTTAAACGATGTGAGACTTATTAGGTGTACTGAAACATTTATTTTCTATAATAATTGTATTCTATTGAAATTAGATTAAATGGTAATCATCCTTATTTATTAAAAGAAAATTTTTATTTTCTGTAATAATTGTATTCTCTTGAAATTGGATTGATTTTAATAAAATATGTGTATTGTAAAACAAAAATGAAGTGTATATAAAGGTCATTCGATACCTTCAATGTCGCATTCAACACAAATCCTATAAACGAATGTATTCTAAGGGAATTTGAAGAACGTTAGTTGCTATCAACTCTTGTTTAGTGATGGCTTGAAGAGGTGAAGATTTTGTATATGGAACGTGTTAGGAATCAGAGTGAGTCTAAGTCTCACATTGAGTAAAAATAAGAAAGTTAAACACTGTATAAGGTTGAAGACCCATAAACTCATTGCCTTAAGGTGTTGGGTTGAGAGTGGTGTCAATATCTTATGTGTGGGTTAGACTCATGTCTCATTGGTGTTGTATCTCCCAGGCAATGATGCACCGATACTTCAACTTAAGTCACGTATCTATGTCCGACTTGTATCTGTGTCCGATACTTTAGGATACTTTATCGATACTTATTGATAAATAGTAGACTCCAAATTTTTTTTTGAATAATGATCAATTTTAGTGACAAAAAATAATTAGTCAATATAGTGACCAATTTAGGTATCAATTTATAAACTAAACATTATTGCCTACTAAAATAGTTCAAAAAAATATAATTGATCTCTAAATTGGTAACTAAAATAGTCTCTATTGCCTACAATCATATATTTATTATGATTTTAAAAATTATTGTACACTTTTCAATATTTATATATCACATATTTATTACGTATCGTATCCTATTATTTTCAAAATAAATGTATCGACGTATCAGATACGTGTCGTATCCGATACACGTATCGTATTCGTGCATCATAGCTCTCAGGTAATCATCTCTCAAAAGATCCAACAATGGTATTAGAGCCAAAGGTTTGTGTGGTGATCGGCTCAGACAAGTTCCTATATTGAAAGTCTTATTGACAATGGGTCAGGTAAGTGTGACCCCTTAAGATGAACGACAGTACAAGTAAGGGGTACCCATGGCTTAAAATGCTTTTGCTCGAGAGAGGGAGTACCAATGTGAATTGCCTTAAGATTTTGAGTTGAGAGTGGTCTCAATCCCTTGTGTATGGGTTGGGCTCATGTCTTATTGATATTGTATCTCCCCGGTGATCCTCTCTCGAAAGACTCAACAGAGCATTGATAGTGCATCACATGGAGTGCTTGTTTTGTATGTGCTTGGTGAGGCATAAGTATGACTTCTTCGAGGTTTCATATCCCAAGAGTTGTTTTCGAGATCAAGATCACGGAAAGTCATCTTTCTCTAAATATTCTTCAAATGTGTGAGCACAAAAATGTACATTTTCCTATGTTCTTAATAATGTGTGTTATATCCCTTTGTCTCAATTACCTTTTCCTTGTATAAAGAGAGATATAATCTATGTGTACATTTCTAAAGAAGTTTATCTTGTTGGTTTGGACGAGTGCAAACATCCTTTGCATAGGCGTATTTTGTTAACAAAATGAGATAAACCGCTTGCACATTTAGACCTTTTTAAAAACCTTGATGTAGCTTGGAAGCATTTGATCAATGGAAGGCAATTCCACTTGGCAAAGGGTTCTATAAATTTGTTTTTTCTTCTTTAGAAGACATGTGAAGTAAATTGGCTTGACTATTGGAACTTAGAATTTATCTCTTGACATTCTTCATATTTTTTCTTGGACAAAAACTTGTCACAACTTCCTTGAAACTTTCAAAAACTCAATGTTGGGTTCACATTCATGGTCTTTCTTTAGAGTATTAACAATCAAAAACGATTTTCTCAATAGCACATGGAATTGATACACCTTTAGCTTTAGATGTACCAAGAATAAGTCTTGAGGTTTCTTTTTGCATGTGCCTTGGTTGATGTTGATTTATTATTTGATTTCCTAATCAATTTCTTTGTGGAAAGGTTATGATTTGAATTTATTGTTGATGTGGAGTATGATTGATAACCTCTATTTTGTTCAAATTGTAAAATGATTGATCATGATCTATCTTATTGTAGACGGTTACAAAATGTTATTGTTGGTAGGGAGAAAACAGTTGGCGCAAATATACAACAACATTATCTTTTAAAAGTGGTTGGTGCACAAGATGGAACTAAGGACTCCTTACCTCAAGTGGTAGAGTCTATCATGGAGCTTACGATGGAGCTTGTGGTGGAAGTGCAACTTGTTGCATAGTCACAACCTGAGTCAATTGTGGGTAATCATGATAATATTTGTGTTGTGAATGGATCTTCTTCTCTTGTTGAGAATCTATATGGTGGTGTGCAAGTGGAATGTGATTCTTTGGTTTGTATCCCTTCTTTGAAGGATGTCACTCCCATTATAGATAGTTTGTAGTGTTTATAGCAATTAGATTCAACTCATAGTAGTTTAACGGTAGTTCCTAATCCTTTGACTAAGGAGATTCACTTTTTAAAGGAAATGAGAGTAGCTTTTAAATTGGTTAATATACTTGATGAGAAAGAAGATTCTAATATTGAACATGTTGATGAGTCGGTTCAAACTACAAGCAAACTTGGTAAGAGCAGGCCAAAAAAAGTTAATACTAAATCTTCCAAAGCAAAAACCTCTACAAATTAAAGATGTTTTTAGGAATGTAAGAGGATTGACAAATGATAAATTTTTTAATACACTAAGAATTTTTTTTTCTTCTAATATATAGAGTTCAAAGTGTGAAATGATTTTCGTGAAAACATCATAAACTTTTTTCATAATATTTTTTTTACTATGTGTCATGTAATTTCATCATGAGTATAGTGTAATCCTCCATGTTTTTTTTTCTAAATAAAATCTTCAACAATGATGTTTATAATAAACTTACTTATTTGATAATAAAAATAGGAGAATGCTAACAAGTGCTTTAAGGGTATTGGTTAAGGAATAATTAATGTGCATTGGTACCATTATTTTTACATTGAAAGTTGAAATAATTAAAAATATTAATTAAAATAGTATGAATGCATATCATAGATTTTTTGTTAAAGACAAAAATTCTCTTTTAATTTTTAGAATAACTTTCTGATACAAAACAAGAATATTGGAATTTTTAAAGTCTCTGCTCAAATTAATACTTTAATTGTTTCTTTTTTTGTAATCTTAGATATTTAACGCTATTTTTTTTGTTGATTTTTCTATTAATTTAAACTTTCTTATATTTAATTATATTTAATTTTTAGCAACATTAAAATATAGTTATTTTATAATTTAATTATTTTTTAATCTGTATTGATGAACATTAAATAAAATATTAAACACACATATATAATACTTATAAAAATTTTTATTCTTTAATTAAAATAAAATTACATTAATGATTATTAAATCAAATTTTATTAAATATCACACTTAATTATATATTTTATAAAATTTAATATATATTAATTATTATTATTAATTGGTATCCTTAATACACCTGTTAAAATACCCATAAAAATAAGTGTGTCATTAGAAATTTTTATATTTCTCAACTTCATTTAATTCTACATAACTACATCATTAAAAATATTTAATGCAATGATTTGATTTTAACGTTGAAATTTGCATAACTGTTGAACTTTACACTGACAGCTAAGTATAGTACTGTTGTTATTCAAGTGTATATGATTACATCAGTAAAAATAATTAACTCCTGCAATCAATAACTTGAACAAGTCAACGTGACAGTGATAATTTAAAAAAATAGCTTAAATATAATTTTAGCCTTCTAAAATCACCAAGTTTTGACTTTAGTGATGCAAGGAACGTTGGTGTCAAACTTTTTTACGGCCTTAAATTATTTTGTCACCGTGACACGCACCGAATCATTTGAAAATTCGATACCTTATATTTTGTTTATATTATTTTTAAAATAAATAATACATGAAAATTATATATAGAAAACCCCAAAAGAGAAAGAATGTGAATAAATATATTCTTTGAAAAATATTAGGACTATACTTCCTTACATCATCATTGAATTTTTTTTTTATAAGAACAGAAACTAAAAACAATTTTATAGAGGCAAAAAATATTTCAAAGTTTCAAGACAAAAAAATAATTAAACAGAAAATAAATTAACTTATTTTTTGGGTAAGCACAAAGATTAAAACTGTGTAGTGCTGTTCATTAATGCTTTGATTTTTAATTTTTTTGTGAGGAATTTTTATTCTTGGACCGAGCTGGCCCATTCATATTTCTACTCCAGTTTGGGCTGATACAAGTCATCTATTTCCTAGAAAATTACTCCCTGCACCTCCCTCTTTTTCTTCCTACACCCGATATAATCCATAAATCCGGTTTTACCCCTGTTAGAAAATGGAATAACCTAAATACCATATTCATTCGTCGTTCTCTTTTGTCACTAAATTGCAGAGACTCATCTTCACCTCGAACTACAACCCCTTATCTCCATTTTTGTTGTTGAGAAGTTTTCCGAGAGCCCATGTGTTTGTTTATTGTCGATTGAATAGATTTTTCTTTTCTATTTGATAGAGGGGTGGTGGTTTTGGTATAGGTGGTTTGAAATATGGATATGCATGTTTTTGGAACATTTTAGAATATGTATTTCGAAAAATATTTTTAAATTTGAAAATATGTTTTGAAATGTATATTCTGATATACATTCTTCAAACACACATGTTGGAACAGAAAAGAGAAGCAAAACAGAAGGGAGTGGAATAACCTAGATAGGAGAGAGTGCTCTATAAAAATGAGAGCAAAAGAATCGTTATTCAAAATGAAGGTGAACCACATGTTATATACACAATACACGTGTTAGAGTTTAAGTTCAATAGTACCAAAGGAAGCATGATTTGGAGTCAAACCCTCCATAAAGATTTTCAGAGTTTTTGGCTCATTGTGTTTCAAACACATACCAAATCAAAGAAGGAAGAAGTTGGATGATAAAGGGGAACCACTAATATTTGTTAGGTATAACTCTAATGGATCTTACAAATTATATAATCCCAACTGAATCAAGTGTGTTTTAGTAGGGATGTTCACTTTGATGAGTCCAGAACATGGTATGATGAATCACTTAGTAAAACATATTCAAGTAAAGTGAAAGTGTATATGGAAAATCAAGGTGCATGAGTTGAAGCGAGGAAATTTGAGGTGTAAAATAGCAAACTAGTGAGACATATAAGGTTTCTTTTGACTCTTCAAGACTATCAAGTGTATTTTGAGACTCTTGTTTCATAGGAGGGAGATTTTGTTCAACATCTTGCACTCACGGAAGATGCTAAACTTGTTAACCTTGAAGAAGATTTGAATAACCGTGTAAGGAAAATTGCAATGGAGGATGAGTTGAGAAATATTGAGAAGAATAATACCTGGGAGATGGTAACTTTACCAAAAGACAAAGTTCCTATAGACGTTAAATGGGTGTTTAAGGTCAAGCTCAAACCAGATGGTACAATTACAAAATACAAAGCAAGGTTGGTTGCAAAGGGTTTTATGCAAAGAAAAGGAGTGGAATAACCCAAATAGGAGAGAATGCTCTATGAAATGATAGCAGAAGAATTGTTATTCAGAATGAAGGTGAATCACATGTTATATACACAACACACGTGTTAGATACACAATACACGTGTTATACAATAACAACAAAGTTATCTTACTTTCAAAAATAAATTATATTGAAGCACTAGTTAACACCCTCTTGACGATTCAAAATATTTTACAAATTGAAACTGAAAACATTCAAGGATCTTCACAGCTCAAAGAATCTTTCAGATTTTAGAGCCTTAGTCATGATGTCAGCCAATTCAAACTTTGTCTTGCAGTATTGTAATTTTATAGTCCTCTTGCTCACTTGATCATGTAAGAAGTGAAACTTGGTCTGTTGAAGTCTTGCCCAACGCCGAAAAGTGATCTTTGACTATCTCTGCCACTTCTTGATAGCCTAAAATGGCTTTCATCTGCACACGCCATCTTTCCCAATTCTTTTCATTCAGAACCGGTAGGTTCATAGGAAAAGCAGCACCAAGTCCCATTCTCCAATCTTCGCTTTGGATACCAATTGTTGGAACATAAAAGAGAAAGCAAATAGAAGGGAGTGGAATAACCTAGATAGGAGAGAATGCTCTATAAAATGAGAACAGAAGAATCGTTATTCAAAATGAAGGTGAACTATATGTTGCATACACAACACACATGTTAGATACATAGTACACGTGTTATACAAATAATTGCAAAGCTATCTTACTTTTAAAAATGAAGTATTTTGAAGCATTACTTAACAATACATATTGACATTCAAATCACTAATATCAGAACAACCATCTTCACACCCTAAAATGGATAGAAAAAAGTGAAATAATTACTTCTTCAAGTGCAAAGAAGGATAAACATTTACAATACTCACTCCAAAAGTTTCTCACCAAAAGGAAGATAAGGGTTGAAAGTTGTACTTGGAAGTGAATGGGGTGAGGAGTGTGAGCATTAGGTGAGAAGAGAATAAGGAGATGAGAAGAAAGAATATGGCTTTAAGTTTTATTAAATTTTTAAACATGAATAAAATGTGATTTATGGATTTTATGGGGTACAAAAATAATAAAGGGAGGTGCAGGAAGAAAGGTTTACTTTGCTTCAAATCAGGCTTATACACGTCCTATTTCGCTAATCCACTCACCTTTTATATATATATATATATATATATATATATATATATATATATATATATTTTTTTTTTT
>Ga0209589_1010867_pt1 | contig 13091 bp, 4 predicted proteins | sample CowpeawhiteBW_FD_187525 | JGI IMG/M metagenome (GOLD analysis project Ga0209589, IMG submission 187525) | Root nodule microbial communities of legume samples collected from California USA - Cow pea white BW (SPAdes) (version 2) | ecosystem: Host-associated > Plants > Roots > Nodule | place: USA...
ATATATATATAAATATATATATATATATATATATATATATATATATATATATATATATATAAAAGTTTGGATAACATGGCTTTTATTTTTGTTGCGAACCTTATAAATATTTATATTTATATATAAAAGTGATTCTCATTTATTTTTCACAATTGTTTTTTCAATTTTATCCTTTAAATAAATATTTTCTTAAATTAAAATAATTATTTTATTAATTTTACTTTTTAAGTAACTGTTTTTTTTTAATTTAACTGTTTTTTTTTATTTGACCATTCTTTAAAATTTAATTTTTTTAAATTATAAAATTACTATAAAATAAATAAAATTTATTTATAGTAAAAAATTTTATATTTAATTTTATCTATAACAATATATAGGCATGATTTTCTCTTTTGTATCTACATTTCAAAATACCAATTTTATCCTTTAAAACATAATTATTTATTAAATTTTTTAAAATTAATTGTTACTTTTACAAACTCTTCTATAAAATCGTTTATCTCTGCTTTTTTCTTATTTTTTTTTCTATTTATCAACAATTATTATTTCATATTTTCTGAAATATTTCATTTTATTCACTTTATTTCTAATAAATATAATTTTATTTTATATGTTAACTTAGTAATATTACATTATCATTATCTATTAATATAATATCAAACATATTTAAAAAATACATACACATGGGTGCAAGACACAAACGCTTTTGCTTTTGTGCTATTAATAATAATAATAATAATAATAATAATAATAATAAAAATAATAATTTTATTATTATATAAAGAAATAATGTTAGCGCATGTGTTACACTGAAATAAGATTATTTGTTAATAGAGAATATTATTTTATCTCAAACAAAAAAAAGTACGAATAATTCTTCATGCCACTTGGTCTAATTGTGAATTATTTATCCAGAACCTTCTACGACTAATTACATTTTATGATAACTACATACTAATGTAGGTTTTTCATTTTTTTTATATATATAACAACTCTTAATTGGTCTTGTTCATTACTTTTCTATTCTTATGCATAGACTGTTAATTTTTGTTTTAGTTTCTATTATTCAACTCATTAAAGCTAAAGCTTATTAAAGACATGAATAAAATATAAAATACAAATTTGTAAATATGAAGACTTAAAAGTAAAATGCCTTAATTAATATAGAAATAAAATAAATAATTGTTATTATTTTATTTAATTCATTCACATATCAATTTAATGTCCATATTTAATTTTATTTTCCACAAACATAAAATAAAATCTTATATCTTAGAAATGTCAAAAAAATTTGTAATCCGTGCATAAAATTCGTAATCAATAGAAAATAAATATTGTGAATGGATACCCGCGAATACTGTCTACGAGAATTTTTAATACTAGCATGTTAACAGGTATTAAAAAATGATTAAAATATTAAGATATTGATTTTGAATGAGTTATTTTTTTATCAATTAGTTTTAAGAAAATCATTTTTTTAATCTGACATTCAACACTATTTAAATGAGTTATTTAAACTTTGTTTAAAATTTATGAATATTATGTATTTTATTTTATTTAAATTTATAATTAAAATATGTTATTGAATATTTACTTTTATTTTTTGTATTAATTAAATAAAATACTCTCATATACCTAACAAATATAAATACATATACAAAACAAATATTTATATCATATGAAAAAGCTATTATGTGTATCCTAGCGTCCTATTTACATCCTATTCTGCACTACTATTTTTCAGTAGAACTTCTTTAAATTGTGAGTATTTCAAGTACATCCACACAAATACCAAGTAATTGACCATAAATAATAAAAACTGCAAATATAATGTATTATTTATTGCAAATAAATTAATATTTTGCCTTTCTCATAGAATTCAGTTCAATCAGACTAATAATTCCGTTATATCATAGTAGTTAATGTATTTTTTTTTATGGGCACTAATAGTTTCTTCTCCTATAAGCATTCTATTTTTTAAACATTTAAAAAATGAGAAAATGAGTTAACTCGCAATGAATGATGAGTCAACTCAGGTAGCGTAATGACTCTGCATGTTGCACCAAAGAACCTTTCCTTGTTTTCTTTTGGTTCAGAAAAAGTTAATAATTACAGAAAAATATTGGCGGGAACAATCCTCCCGCTTAATTAGGTTTGCTACCATTTCTTCAAATAAATGGTTTCATTTCATATACAGTGTATCCGTCATGCAATTTTTTGGGTTTTTTTTCCTCAGTATTTAATTTTTATTGTTCCATGAATATTTATCATACTACTTTGTTATTTTTATCTGTTTATTTATATTCATTCTAGATATTTTCTCAAAATAAATATTACTATTAGAAAGTATTAATAGAGATGTTGAATTGTTATACATATAAGTGAGAATTTATTTTTATTATCGTTCATATTTCAAAAGATATATGCAAATATTCAATCATGCCCATAAACTTGTTACTAGATACTAAAATATTTAATCGCTACACATAAAGTTTATACACAGTCTATTGATGAGTCATTGTTTAACAAGCTTAATTAGTAATTTAGTTTACCTATTAAGATTTTTTATTTATTTTGGTTTCTAAATTTTTTTTATTCAGTTGAGCTTTTAATTAAAATAATAATAACAAATTAAATCCACATTTTTGTAAAAATTTCAATGAAGTTATCATTGTTTATAACCACATGTCAAAATCAAAGTCGAAGTCATATATTAGAATCCAAATTAAAGGTATCACATATCAATACCAGAGGATTTCAAGATGAAAAATAATTCAAATTTTGACATATTACAATTTTAAACAATGCTAACATCAATTTAATAGAAATTGTAACGTTCGGTCTTTTATTAAAATTAGGATTCAATCAAGTCAAAAATAAATATAAAGACCACAACAAATCAAATGTCTAAATATAAGACCAAATTACTAATTAAGATTAATTATATAATAAATTTGACATTACATCAATCCTAAAATATTAAAACACTAAATTTGTAGATCTTTGTTGTAAATATGCCAACCATAACTCAATTTCATTAAATCTAGCATTTTATTTTCATACTTTCAAATAAGTTCATGGTAGGTATCCCTATGAACTTTAATATTAAGTTATTCTCATACCCCAAAGTTTATCAATCATTTGCCACATCACATAAAAATTTAATATAATAAAAATAATAAACTAATATAAAGCATAAAGGACTACACTAAATCCATAATAAAAAATTACACCTCACAAAATATAAACAAACTATGTCTATTATGAAAAATAATCTACATAAATACATAAAGATAAAACATTAAATAACTTATATTATTTTTCATGAATAGAAACTAAATTAGTTAACTTATCAACACAATGATTTTTTTCATGAAAAATATCAAAAACTTTGAACTCGATATGCTTACAAAAATATGCAAGCACCGGTACCAACTCCTTTAAGACTCTATGGAACTGTTGGGCTGATAAAAATAATATGTTTTTGAAAGTCCCACATCGTTTAGGATAAGTTAGGGAGTGAGTTTTGGTTCATGATGAACTCTAAGTTCATGATGTTTCTTGCCCTAGTTAAAGACACTTTCAACTTGTATTTGACTTTTCTTATACTTTTGTAGTAGAGTGTTGTGAGGTTTGAGTTGAATTATTGCTTTGGAGAGTGTGGATGTACTTGGGGTTAAAGGGAATGAGAAAGTGATATATGTGTTCAACAAATGTTCACATAATCTTATTTTTTGGTTGTCATTAGGAAACAATTGTGGTTTTTCTTCGATTTTAGGGTTTCCATGTTATATCATTGTGTTCCTTGTGTGGATCTTATTTCTATGTTAATAGGGTGATTCTTATGGGTAAATACAATAATGTTTTTCATTGATGATGCGTTTTTTCCAACAAGTAGTATTAAAGCCTATGATTCGATAGTTTTTTTTATTATGCTCTATGGTTGTAACGTAGTCTAATCTTCCACATCCAGAAAAGATCAAATCTTTGTTATTGAAGAATCATCCTTGTTTCCTGAAGTTGCAATAACAAATTTGATGGAAGGATCAATGTCAACGTCGTGTTGGCACGATGAATTTGCAACTGGGTTTGTGGAGGTGCAAGGTCTGTGAGTTGTGCTGGATCTGGAGAAGATGTCGTTGTCCGTGCTCGCGTGGCTCAGTAAGTGATGCACGATGGAGATCTTATTTGTATGAGTAGCGGTTAGCGACATGTGCATGGAGGAAGTGCTCTATGATTTACATATTTGTTCCGATTGTTCGTGTGTTGTAGCACATGTATCTTGGTTGTTGTGTTCGTGGATCTACACACGGTGAAGCTTAGTGTTTCAATGATTTGCGTGCAGTGGATCTGCGTAGTGGCTAATGCTTTTCGAAGAGGCATATGAAGGTTGTGAGGTGCAGTGGCTTCTTTTGTGACATGTGTTCAATGACAGTGGTGGTTGTGTGATGAAGAATAACGTTGGTTGTGTTTGCAGATCTACTTGAGGAAAAATTAGATGATATGGCAGCTCCTGGTTGGACAGATCGTGAGTGCTAGGATCAATATTTTCTAATGGTGATTTTATACACAAGAATTGGCTAATACTGATGCAAGGTGGGTGAAAGCTATATGCAGACATTGGTTAACATTGATGTAGGGTTTATGGTGTTTATGCACGAGCATTGGCTAATATTGATGCAGGGTGTGTGGTGATTATGCACGAGTATTAGCTAGCATTGATGCATGGTGTATGGTGTTTACGTGCGAACATTTGCTAATATTAATGCAAGATGTGTGGTGATTATACACAAGCATAGTTAGCATTGATGCATGGTGTATGGTGTTTATGCGCGTGTATTTGCTTATATTAATGCAGGGTGTGTTACATACACATATATTGGTTAACATTGATGCAGGGTGCATGGAAATTCTTAGGATGGTTTAATTCAAAGTGATTATACTATTTAGGGTTGAGTATGATTGTTGGTATAGGCAATGAAGATGCTTTTATTTTAATCAGGGTGGAAAATGTTGGACTGATGAAAATAATGTCATGAAAAGTCTCACATCGCCTAGGATAAGTTAGGGAGTGAGTGTTAGTGACTATATAATGGACTCTAATACATGGCGTTTCTTGCCCAAATCAAAGACATGTTAAGCTTGTATTCACTTTTCTTATACTCTTGTAGTAAAGTGTTGTGAGGTTTGGGTTAAATTCTTGCTTTGAAAAGTGTGTGTGTGTGTGTACTTGGGGTAAAAGTAGAGCTGGCAAAGTGGGTCGAAACCCGCGGGCCAACTCGATCCATCATGGGTTTGGGTTGGGTTGGATTAAATTGGTTTTATAAATTTCAGTACGGATTAATTTTTGACCCGACTCATCCAAGTTTATTACCTGTTTTATTTTATTGACAGGTGCCATAAAAGTTATCTATAATCTATAATAATATAAGAAAGGAAGATACAAGAAAATTTACTTTATTACCTATTTTATTATGTTGACAAATGTCCTATGAATTAGTTTTTTAGTCATTTGACATTTTTAATTTTTTTTATTTATATTTATTTTGCTGCCACATGTGCATCTATGGGACAAGTCTAGCAATACATATTAGAAAAGTTTGTCGATTCATTGATTAAGAGGGTTTAGGAATACAAAACAAACAAGTTTTTTCACACACTTATTAGACAAGTATAAAAAAAATATTATACGAGTCTAACAATACACATTAGACGAGACTATAGATACACTAATTAGAAGAGTATAACAAAAACATATTAGACAAGTCAATCCATACATTGTTTAGATGACTTTTGGAATACTTTGATTAGACGAGTTATCAATGAATTGACTAGACCAGTCTAGCAATACACATTAGACAAATCATTCATATATTGGTTAGACGAGTCTAAGAATATGCATTGCACAAGCTTTTTTATACATAGATTATACGAACCTATTAATACACATTAGATGAGTATGTCAATTCACATATTAGATGAATATTGCAATATTCATTCGACGAGTATATTCATACACTAATTAAACGAATTTAGCAGTATACATTAAATGAGTATATCCATGTACTAATTAGACAAGTATTTTGTGCATAAAAGAGAAAACAAGTCATTCCATGCATTAATTAAATAAGTCTAAGATGCATATTAGGTGAGTCTATCAGTACATAGATTAGACAAATTTGTCGATTCATTGATTATACGAGTCTAGCCATACACATTAAATCAATATGTCCATACACTAATTCACATTTATAACGAATATACTTTATGTATTTTTGTATAGTTTATCCTTTGTATTTTTAGAGAGTTTACTCTATACTTCTTCACATGTTATATCCTTTGTATGTTTGCAAAATCTACTTTTTACATTTTTACATATATTTATTGACTTTCTAAACTTATGAATATTTTTTTTCACATTAATTCTATTTAAAGTTTAATTATAAACTTAAAAAATATTAGGTTAAATCACTCATTTAGTCATTATTTTTGTCAATAAGTGTCATATTGATCATTTAGCTCTTTTTTATGTCTCAAATTGGTATTAGTTTTTTTAAAAAATGATTCAATTTGGTCTTTGGTGTTAGTTTTGATCAAACACCGTTAAAGATAATGCTACGTGTCAATTTACGGTTTTTTGGATTATTTTTAATTGTTTTTAAAATAATTTTCAATTTTATTTTTATTTTTTACAAATGTCACTTAATAGTTGTACCACATGTTAAAAAGTCTAAGTTTGGTCCCTATATTTGTTTTTAGTTTCATTTAGTCTCATTTTTTGTAAAAATGAAACAATATTGTGTCTTTTTAAACTGAGACTCAATATACTTTTTGTATAAATATTCTTACTAAAATTGACATTTTTATTTAATATTTGTATAAATATTTTTAAACAAACTTTAAAATCTATACAAAATATTTAGGACAACTAACATGGATAAATTGATATGAAGTTAATACTTGAATCATGATAATTCCACTATTGAACTTATTAATTTTAATTTGTTCATGTATTTTTAGTTGCATAATTCGGGTTCCGTTTCACGTTAGATTTAATAATCACCTTCAAACTCTAACTAACATGATTTCAAACATGTATTTTATATATTTTAAAGTTAATTTGAAAATATTTTCATAACTATTTAATGAAAATGTTAATTTTAGTAAGAATATCACCATAAGATTTATAAAAAAAAGTAAATTGAGTATGGAGGAACAATATTATTCCATTTATCCAAATATTGGGGTTAAATTGAAACTAAAAACAAATATAAGGACCAATTAACTGACATGTGTAAAAGAAAATAAAATAACCTAAAAAAATAAATTTTAAAAAAATTCAAAAAACCACAAAATGTAACATGACATTAACTATATCACCGTTTGATCAAACTAACGGTAATAATAAATTGAATTAGTTTTAAAAAAATCAAAACCAAGTTGTGACAAAATTTTTTTTGGAGAACTAATTTGACACTTTTTAACAAAAAACAAGAACAAAAAAATAATTTAACCAAAATATTATTATTTTTTTCTCAATCTCTAAATATAATTTAATATAAATATATATCTAAATATCTTTTAATATAATATATATTTACTGAAATAAAAAACACGTATAAAGAAATATCAACTCATGAGTAAGCACGAATTTAAAACCAATTACGTTTAAAAGTTTAAATAAATTTGCTGAAACTTTGTAAAATAACCTTGTAGATTTGATTTTCCATTATATTAACTTATGTTTTGAAATTGGACTTACCAACTTGATTTGAGTCCATGATTAAATATAGAACCGCTTGAGTTTTCCAAGTCTGTACAAATCCATACTACCACTATTAATCTAAAATTTTAAAACATTTATTTCTTGAATGTTTTTCTTCTTATATATTTTTTTTCTCATTTTTAACCAAATATAATTCTAACTCTCCCATTACAAAGTCTATTTTTTTTTCCAAATAAATTCATCACCCACGATCACGATCAAATATACCAGATTAATATAAAAACATATTATCCAACTCCACACAAGATTTCAAATTCTACACAATTATAAACTTAACGAATTGTTTGGATGAAACAATTTAATAGAATAATTCATTTATTTGAAGAAATTGAAATTCTTCTAAGGAAAATGACATATTTGTACAAGGAAATTAAATGGCTAAATATGTTTTTGGTGCGTTAACTTGTAGTAAATTTTAGAATTAATTCATTACGAAACTTTTGAGCAATTTAGTCATTCATCTTTTGAAATGCGTGAATTTGATCCTTTAAAATTTTTTTTGTTAAGTTTATTTGATATTTCAAGCGCGTTTCATAATAGTATTTAACTTAACATTAAATCAAAAATGTGTCAAACAGTATAAACAACTTAAATACAATCCTAACATGCGTACGAAACATCAAATAAACCTACCAAAATTTGATTGAAATGACTAAATCCACGTATTTTGAAAGATCAAGGACTAAATTGGTTCAAAGTTTCGAAATAGACTAATCCCAAAATCTATTGAAAGTTAAGGGACCAAAAAAATATTTAACCCAAAATTAAAAGAAAATTGAAATTGAGGAATTTTGAGAAAGTATTTCAAATAACTAAAATAGTAAAATTCGAAATTCACTAAAAAAGAGAAAATTGAAATTTCCTAATTTGTAAAATTTCTAATTGCTTAGGACAAAAAAAGTCCACATGTCCAAAAAGTTGAGCCAAGTCGAGCAGATTGTCAAGACTCGATTCGGGCAAAAGTCCACTCGAGCCGGCCCAAGCCAAAGGTCGAGTCGTGTCGGGTAGGGTGAAGGTTGAGCTGAGTTAGCCCAAGCCGAAGGTTGAGCTAGCCCAGGATGAAGGTCGCGACGAGATGGTTGGAAGCCGAGTCGACTTGAGTCGCAAATCGAGTTAGGTCGGCCTTGGCCAAATGTTGAGGGAGTTGGCTCTAACCGAAAGTTGAGACGAGATGGCTTTGAACCGAGTCAGTCCTAGTTGAAGGCTGAGCCTAGTTGCATATGATGTAGGTCGAACCAAGTTAAGTTGTGTTGAAGTCAAATCGACCTAAGTCGAACTAGCTAAGGTTAAACTAAGTTAGGTTAAACTCAAATGTAGAGTTGAGTCCGTTATAAAATATAAATTAAATTATTTTATCTAAACAAAAAAATTAAAATACAATATATTTCAATTACTTTATCCAAATTTAAAATTTTAAAAATAAAAATAATTCAATTATTAAATATTTTAATTTTTTTGAAATTGTTAAAATCCTTCTTCCAAACACAAGGCAAATATTTCCATACAAGAATTCAAATTCCATAATTCAAATTGAGATCATTTATTGTATATGCTATGCAGAAAATGGTAATATAATATCTCCTCAACTCCCGTAACATATAAAACTTATCCTAAGCTTCGAAAACGAACCTAAAAGTAAAAAGCATAACCACTAATTTAATATAACAAAATGTTTTCACTTTTGAACTGATCAAATATATGTGAAATCAAAAGCTCACAAATAGAAAGAAAATAATTAAGCTAAACTCACATCCTTTTCAAATACCATGCTAAATGAAAAAGAAAAAAGTTAATGCAAGGAATATTTTGTAGATTTTTTATTTATTTTTTTATATTTTGAAACATGGATTTTTTTTTTTACTATCACACGTTGAGAGACCAGTTTTGTTCCTAATATTATAATTATCACTCATATGATAAATTTTTATATATAATAATAAGATTAAACATGAATTTCTTGTTTCATGTCATAGGTTACTTAATGATTTGAATTAATAATTAATTAATTATAATTAATATTTTATTTAACTATATTTATTGATTTTAACTAATACTTTATTCGAGTGTATTTATTGAGTTTAATTAATATTTATTTTAATTTAATTTATTGATTTATTAATATTTAATTTATTGATTTTAATTAATATTTTATTTAAGTTTTATGTATTGATTTTAATATATAACTTCATTTATTTTTTACAATTAATATTTAATTTAATTAATTAATTTATTTTTAAATTTTGTTTACGTTTATTGATTATTTTAATTTAAAATTTCTATTTAAGTTTTCAATTGATTTTAGTTAATACTTATTTTTAAATTAATTAATCATAATACTTAAATAACTTATTTTTAAATTAATTAATTATAATAATTAAATAAAATTAATTTTAAGTTTATTATAATACTCTTTTAAAGTTAATTGAATTGTTTTAATAATTTAATTGAATTAAATTTGGTATTTATATTTATGTTTCTTAATTTACTCAGTTTTAAATTATTGATTAATTTATTTTAATTGTATTTTATATTAATATTGATATTTAATTACTTAGCTTTATTTTTCTTATAATGCCACGTGACGTGAGAAGTATTTCGATTTTATTTTTTTAAGAAAATAAAAAACTATCTAGCACTTCAAACCACTACGTACTATACCAACATTTTTGCGAAGTAACAAATTGCTTCACTATATTTATATAAAAATAATTCTCATAATAATTATTTTAAACTTAATATTTAAACTAATTTATAATTTGTTACATTATATTTAATATTTCTCTTAACGTACGTTGTAAACTGTTAAACATGATAGTTTCGATTATTCTCAATTAAATTAGCCAACGTTTGATTATCAACCACTCTTTAAAATAATTTGAATTAAAGATATATCTTAATTATTTAAAAAATCCATTTAATGTTTTTAATTTTTAACGTGTCAAACATTAATACTTTTTCATGAATTTAAATTTAAATAGTTTTATAACATTTACCTTTAAATACTGTGTTTGAAAAAGACTTTGCCATTGACTAATGCTATTTTATTATATATATATATATATATATATATATATATATATATATAATATAAAGAAAAAATATTTTATAAAAATAAATAATATTTATTAATGTAAATGAAATTGTAACTATTAAATTTATTCCATAATAAATCAATCGTTTTTATCATACATAAAATAATTAATTGTTTTTATCATAGTCTACGTTATAGTTATGTAATATCTTAAGGGATATTATAAAACATTTTTCCATTTTCAATGCATAATATATAAATTACGTACGTTTTATTATAGTATAAAAATTTTTGTTAGATGATTTATTATACTAAAATTTAATAGTGCCATTGTATGGTCTTTTTGCCATTTGCAATAGGTATAGTCCTCTGGTTTCACGTGCAAATTCTTTACTTTAAGTCTATTTCTATCTTGTTCTTCTTCTTCTTTCTTTTAAATTATTTATGTGATCTTTTTAATTGAATAAAACTAACCTTTTAGTTCCTACCTTTAAAGAAAATTCATAATTATAAAGATTAAGAGAGTTAAAAATAATATATAAAAACTAAAAATTGAAAACAATGTATTTTAAAGTATGAAATGAACAATTTTAAATATAAAGACCGAAATCAGTTATTTTTTTAAATATAGGATTTTTCCACAATATATATTATATATAAAATAAAGTATTAATTATGAATTCAGATTTGTGTTTATTTAACTCCTCCGTAAACTATTTGTTTTCACTTTTAATATTGATTTGTTTAAATATTCAAATTTTACTTTTCCCCCAAGAAAGAATAAAATTATTTTCGTGATAAAAATAACCTTACATTTTATTTTTATATTAAGTTATTGGAAAATTTAAATATTTTTTTCTAAAAAAAGAGAATAAAATGATTTTTATTATAAAACATAAAACCTATTTAAGAAGTTTTTATACTAAAAAAGAGAAAATTACTATTAAATTTGTATCAGGAAAGTATTATTTTTTTTTCAATGTTAAAAATACTAATATTTGAAGGCAATTTGCTATAATTTTTAATTCTTGAAGATTTAAGAGAGAGAAACATTTTTCCAAAAATAAAAAATTAATGCCATATTAAAACTAATAAATATTTTACACGGTAAATAATATATAGGAAAAAATCTGCTTAAATATTATAAAACATTAATTTTTAATTCATGGCAATTAAAAATTTTGTTGCCAATAAATAAAAAACATTTATTATTTATTTATTTTCATTTTTATAATCCACGAGATTCCTTCTTTTACCCTATATTAATTAAAAATAAAAAGAAAATCAAATGCAATATGAAATAATAATAACAAATAATAATTTTATTTTGTCCTTTTTTATCTCAAAATTAAAATCCAAGTAAGGTATTGTAACATATACAAACAAAAATAAGAGTCCATCTCCAATTTTCTTCATTTATAAATTCACATGATAAATAAAAGCTTATCATGTGAGTGAGAAGAGTTATTTTCATATTTTTAGGAAAAGTTTTCAAAAACATCCAAATTTTTTAACAGTTTCTGAAAGACCCTCAAAAACTGGTTTTCTGTCTTCTGTCACCTTCTTCATAACACCTTCACCATTATCACCTTCTTCTCTCATTATTATTTTTCTTTTTCTCACATAAAATTTGTTTCCTTTGTTACTAAACAAAAAAGGTGTCTCTCTATTTCATGGAACAACAGAATCTTTCAGACACTGATCAGTTTTTGACTCTGGGCGCCACATCGGACGACTCACAGAGTCCCAAGGAATCAACGCCGCATGTCAGCGCCGCCGACAATAACAACAATGTTGTTGGCGCAGTTAACGTTGCAACTGGTCCTGGTTCTGGTTCTGGTTCAGGTTCTGGTTCTGGTTCGGAGCTCGTTGTGGCCGTAGCAAACTCCGAGGCTGTAGGTTCGGCATTGGTGGTGAAGCGAGGAAGAGGGAGGCCTCGGAAGAGCGAGGCAGTCGGGAGCACGGCGTCTCCGTTGAAGGCGGTGGTGCCGCCGCCGCCGCCAGGATTTTCCGATCAGACCAAGAGAGGCAGGGGACGCCCTCGTGGCTCTGGGAAACTGCAGGTTATAGCTTCCATTGGTGAGTTTTCTTATTACTTGTTTTCAGGTGACAGATATACACAACATTAATGAAATTATATTTTTATTTTAAAATATCAAATAATTTAAGAAAAAATTAAATAAAAAAATAAAAGTTAACTTTTTTTTATTTAAAGTTAAATAGGTGTAAATATATATTTTTCCTTGTTTATATTTGCATGCTGTGTTTCTTTTT
>Ga0209589_1010868_pt1 | contig 13089 bp, 5 predicted proteins | sample CowpeawhiteBW_FD_187525 | JGI IMG/M metagenome (GOLD analysis project Ga0209589, IMG submission 187525) | Root nodule microbial communities of legume samples collected from California USA - Cow pea white BW (SPAdes) (version 2) | ecosystem: Host-associated > Plants > Roots > Nodule | place: USA...
TTTTTTTTTTTTTTTTTTTTTTTTTTTTTTTTTTTTTTTTTTTAAAAAAAAAAAATTTTTTTTTTTTTTTAATTATTCTGTAAAAATAAGAAATAAAAACAGTGCATTTTCTAAAGGCAAGTGGGCCCTAATATCTTGCACATGTCACACTAAAATTATTTTTTTTTCTAAGCAACATCTGTCTGGTTTTTTCTGCCTTCATTTGGTTATTTCACCAAGTGTATTTGTCGCTCTCTTCAGGTAAACAAGCATGCATTTTCTGGTGGGCAAGATTCGGTTGAGAAACATAGGCAATTGGGGGCAAATCTTGAGGTAACGGAATTATTGTCGGTTCATAAATAATGCAGTTTACATGTAATAGATGTATAAACCTCATCGTTTATTTAATTTTCCCCCGTCACCTAAATTATGAAAAGTGATAGAATGAAGAAGGATTAAGAAGGCACATGTATATAATATGCCTAATAAAATTAAAACCAAAGATTAAACCCTATTTTGTCTAATAAATTTTTTTGCCTTTCTTTTAGTGCTCCCATCTTTACCTCCTGTTACAGTCCAAGAATTTTGACATTTTGTAACATGATTCAGGTTGATATTCCAATCAAATACCTGACATTTTTCTTAGAAGATGATGCTGAACTTGAACACATTAAGAAGGTATAGTTTCTATCCTTTTTCCCCAATTTGTTTAATAATACAAATAGCACAATGAGGAACCCTTTATTTTTTTTCCCTAACTTGTTCTGTTATTCTCTTGTAGGAATATGGAGAAGGGCGCATGCTAACGGGTGAGGTGAAGCAACGGCTAATACAAGTCTTGACTGAAATAGTGGAGAGACATCGTAGGGCTCGGGCATCTGTGACTGAAGAGGTATGCATTCAACAATAATAGATGTCATTGCATAGATGCCTATGCTACAAGAGTGAAATAATTATACAGGGAAAATAAGTTGACATTTCGATTGTTAATTGCATAATCTTGAGTATTGCCGAAACCAATTATTAACCTGGGTGAAAGGAAAGTCTCGGGTGTAGGGATGACAACGGGTCGAGTCGGACACGGATAGTGTCTATCTGCAATCTGACCCGCAAAAAAAAATCCGCCCGTTTATCCATCAGGTATCTGCTTAAAAAATACCTGCGGATATTTTTAAAACCTACGGGTACCCGTGAATATCCGATACCCACAAATATTTAAAAAAGAAATATTTTATAAATTTTTTAATATAAAATTATAAAAATATAAATTAAATTAAATTATAATTATAATTAAATTTGACATAATAAAATATACTGTTAATTTTAATTTTAATTAAATTTAACTTAATAAAATATAAATTAAATTTTATTTTTATTTTTTTGCGGGTAACGGGTACCCGCGGGTACGGATAGTATGATATTCGTACCCGACCCATTTATAAGCGGGTATTAAAATACCCGTTATCCGCGGATAATAAATACCCGTGGGTAGTAATTATCCGTTGCGGATTTTATTTGCGGATATCCGCGGGTGCGGGTATTTTTGTCATCCCTACTCGGTGGAATTAAGAAAAGCCCATATTGTTGAATACTTGAAAGTTGTTTACTATGAGATAAGATTTTTGTATACGATGCAAAACTTACATATTCTCTATTTCCATAATTCTTTCAGATGGTGGATGCATTTATGGCTGTCAGACCACTTCCCTACATGTTTGACTGAAGTCTTCCTCCATTTCTTTGCCCAAAATTGCTGAGATTCACTTGTTAACCGGGTCTTTCTTTTTTTCTCAACATGAAAATGGGTTTTTTATACTACGGTTTTGTTGGATAGACTTGCTATCATCAAAATTTGTACCATTTTTTACTACCATCTCACAATTAAAATGGCAAGGAGCTTGGTTCTTGAGTTATATGAAAGGAAAAAAATGATTAGCATTGGAAGATCGAGTTTGCAGTTTAATTAGGCTCGAGTTGGTTAACCTATGAATGAAGTTCTATAAAATGCCATAATAGATTTTGTATTTAACATTATCTTGTCTGTTATAACTGCAAGACGATTGAAAAATGTTCGTGAATTTAGAGTCGAAGATACAAAATGCATTCCGAACTTTTTATGATCTCACTCAGTAAAGGATTAGCTTTGTCTCTTGTAACCCCATCGTTACAATGTAGTGTCTTTTGTAAAATATTTTTATTGACACTTTCTTGTTATGATTGATGGATTTATATGTAAGTAGATTTATGTATAAGTAGATTAGGGTTATGATTGATAAATTTAAGTTAATTCGGTTATGGTTAAATATGGTTATAGTTTCTAAATTAGGAAGCAAAATTAAAATTTTTTTCTATTTTAAATTTTGATATATTTTAGTTTCCAAATTTTAAAAATAAATAGATATAACTTTTTTAATTTAACAATGTTATCTCTTTTATATATTAAATATACGGAATTTGTGAATGATAACTTGAAATATTGTTTGACATATTATAATAAATATATAATGCATTGAGTTAATTATATTATATTTATTTATTTGGGACTAATTATCAAAACTTGATATAAGAATTAATTCTAATTTCATATGAAAATAAGAACTAAATATATTTAACCCGTTTGATTAAGATGTTTTCTTGCAACATTTTATTTAACTGTAATTCTGTTATCATTAATTCTTTTATTCGTGTACAAGTCTCAATGATGAATGATTGAAGATTTTATAATCGAAGTGGGAAAAAGTAAATAATGTTAACTGATTATTGTAATTGGTATGAAGTTAATTATTTCATTTATATTTAAGTACAGTAGTAGCTACTTTGCCACTTTTATTTTATCTAACTAAAAAGATGCAGATAAGTTAACCATCCACTAACGACTAATGTTGAAAAGTAAAAATGTAGCTTCTGGTATAATAATAGAAAAATATTTTTCGAAGCCAGTTATGACAATTAAATGGATTGTATTTATGATCACAGTGCCCATCAGAGAAAAAATAATTAATAATAATGCGTATGAACAAAAATCATAACAATGGAGTGAGTAGCAAGCATAGCAAAAATTAAGTACTAAAAATGGCACCATTGTATTTTATCAAATCATAAATTGCACATGCTAAACAAATATCTATCAAAAGATTTAATAAAATTTTGTTTAGAAAGAATATTATACAGTTATGATCAAATCTAAACCTTGTATTATTTAATCTCATTTTATTTCATTCTATTCAGAAAAAACTTGACTCAACCAGGTGCAACAATGTGAATAAACAGTTGAATACTGTCAAGAACCTGTTGCCCTAAAATCAGCAGCTATTAGGTGGAGGCCTAGGAATCATCTTAAATCTCTAATAATACATCATCTAACATAGTGGAAGTTGAGCTAGAAATCCAGCATAATGTTGAAGGGTTCAGAGAATCTTTTGTTCTAACACAATCTGCATTGAGTAGGGTTTATTATCCTTTTCCAAGACAAAATTTTGTACTTTGGCAAGAGTCATGTGAAATTATGAACAGATATCTGAAGAGTTTTTCGACACTTTTACAATGTTAACTGATGCTGGATGATTGAATGAAAATTTTCTTTTGAAAATGATAAAAATGAAGGGAATAGGTGTGTAGAATAAATGCATTATATTATTCAATTTGCTAAGTTTATTTAACTGTCAAATATGCGAAGCAATTTGTTTTTACAGCAATAAACCAGTTTCTCTACTTTCCATTTTTGCCTTGTGCTAGATATCTGAAAGTTTTCGTAAAAAAGACAATCCATTTTCTACATGATCATGCCCCAGGTTTCAAGTTCTTTATTCGTGTTCTTACAAAATAATGAACATTCATCTCATTCAACTAAATGTCATAAAAACATTTTGGTATTTGGTGGGAATAAACCCTGTCATATATGAGAAGTCATGTTCAAATCTTACACCTATTATTATCGTATTTCCTACATTCAAGACTATATAATATGTCAATGAAAAGACACATATGAAACCAACAATAATACTGGAACCAAGGAATCTACCGTATACGTTTCTACTCCATCAAAATTTTATTTATATCAATTTTTAGGTTACAATAGATCAAGGATCACAAGAACAGACATTTTCTTTTGGGGTGAGGGAGTGAAACATTTGAAAAAAATAAGGATTAAATATGTTTATAATCCCTAAACATAAAAGTATAATCGAAATTTGTCTTGTCCCAAACTTTGGTATATTTTGGTCTCTATACTTTAAAACGATGGGATATAGTCTTCTTAACCCAACTAAGTTACAATTTTTCGACGTGTCAAACGCATTTTAGGATGATATTTCAATTGTTATACCGTTTTGACATGTTCCACCTCAAATGTAAGTTTGGAACACCATTTAACTAACCAAAAGAAGTTAATGTCATTAGGTTAAAAAGATCATATCCATTCATTTCTAAAGTTTGAGACCAAAATATTAAAGTTTGGGACAGGGACGAATTTCAATTTCACGACTAAATTTAGGACCTAAAAACATAATTAACCCAAAAAATAATTATGTGCGCCATAAATTTATACTTACCTATGTGCACTAGACATAACAGCCTTTGAAGTAATTTCTTTCAATTCTAACTTCTCACCATGATGCTCATATCTTACAGTTTTCCTGATATTCAGGTTAACTCATGTATCCTTCATTCATGCAAGAGCACATGCCTCCCCTGAAATGGTGCAATTGTTCAGCATCCCTCACAGAAATCTCTCTGCGAACCTCCTTAGAGATAAATTTCACAATGTTGTGGCAATTTTTGCACATGTACAGATTCTTTGTCACCCAAATAGGCACCCCAGGACCAGAATTCATAAGTCCAAACACAATGGCCAGTCTTTCACTGTGCCCACAAAACAAATCAGCCTTAGAAGCTTCCATTATGTTCATAGGACTGCTTTCTGGCCCTTCAACACCAGCCTCCTTCATCTTCTTATAAAACCTCTCCAAAAGTGCATTGATTTCCATTATTTGAGGGTGAAAATTATCACCACTGAGAAAAGCATGCACTGTGCCCTTCACTTCCACCCAGCTGCATCCAGCATCCACTATTAGTCCATTCTGTCTCATCATTTTTCTTACTTCTGCAACGTTGTCCCATTTACCATTGTCAGCATAAAGATTAGAGAGAAGAATGTAGTATCCAACACTTGTTGTATCATATTGAAAGATATTCTTTGCAGCAAGCTCCCCAAGTTCAACATGATGGTGAATCCTACATGCATTTAATAAAGCTCCCCAAATTGCTGAGTCTGGTTTCAGTGGCATTTTCTGTATGTATTCATAAGCTTCCTCCAATTTCCCAGAACGGCCAAGTAAATCAACCACACATGCATGGTGTTTCAGATTAGGTGTGATAGAGTACTTATTCTTCATGCTGTTAAAATATTCTAAGCCTTCTGCTACCATACCTGATCTGCTGCAAGCACATAATATGGAGATAAATGTTACTTCATCAGGATTGATGTTTGATTCTACCATTCTCTGAAAAACCTCAGAAGCAAGTGCTCCTTTCCCACGCTCAGCATATCCTGTAAGCAAAATGTTCCATGCAGTAACATCATGATCAACTGAGAAAAATTGTTTCCACGCATATCCCATTCTTCCACACCTCACATACATGTCCAAAATTGCATTAGGCATAAAGCCATCAAAACATAGTCCAGTTCTCAATGCATGAGCATGAATCTCTTTTCCACATGTCAAAGCTCCTATTCTAGCACATGCAGAGAGAACACAAACTAAAGCAACAGAGTTTGGCTTCAGTCTTAGAATCATGTTCCTGAAGTAAAATAAAGCTTCAAAACACCGGTTGTTGATTCTAAGACCTAGGATGATTGATGTCCAAGATACAATGTTCTTGTCAAGAGTAGAGTGGAAAACCTCCAAAGCCTTGTCAATGGATCTACACTTTGCATACATGTCAATGAGTGAGTTTCCAACTATCAGATGAGAGATGAGCCCTGTCTGTTTGGCTGCCTCGTGAAGTTCTGTCCCCATGTCTAAATTGCATGTATAAGAACAAGCAGAGAGTGCAATGGCAATGGTGATTTCATCTGGCATGACACCTTCTGCTTCCATCATTTTATATGTCTCAAGTGCTTTCTGAGGCATCAAACAATTCTCGTAACCTGATATCATTGCAGTCCATGACACCACATCTCTGCATTCTGCTCGAGAAAAAACTGTTTCCGCTTCCTGAATATGTCCCACAGATGAGTACATCTGAATTAACGAGTTATGAACTGAAGGGTCTCTCCCAAACCCCATTCTCAGAACATAACCATGAATCTCCCTCCCCAATCTCTCATCACCCAGAAGCTCACATGCAGTAATCACACTCGTCATGGTCATCAAATCTGGATCAACAGGATATTCTATCATCATGCAGAACAATCTCAATCCCTGCAGACACTCCCCATTTTCAAAATACCCGGAAATCATGGCATTCCACGAAATCCTATCTCTGTTAGACATTTTGTCGAACACCAACCTGGCAGTTCTGACATCCCCACATTTCACATACATAGTTATCAATGCATTAAGCACATCCACATCTGACTCAAACCCGTATCTTAGAACATGCACATGAATCTCTCTACCCCTCATCAAATTAGGCATGCCACCACAAGTCCTCAAAACGCAAGGGAAAGTGTAAACATCAGGCCTCTCACCAACCCACAACATTCTATGATAGAGGTCCAGAGCCTCATCAAAGAAGCCAGCTTTAGCATACCCACCAACCAAAACATTCCAAGAGAACAAATTCCTTTTCTCCATTCTCCCAAAAACATACCAAGCATCAACCAAGTTCCCAAACCTCACAAACATACTCAAAAGCGCGTTCCCCAGTTGAAGGCTCAAAAGGGTCATGGACTTGGAAACATGGGCATAAACACGAGACCCTTCCTTCCTTGCCCCCTTCCACTCACACAGTCGCACCAAGGCGACGTAAGTATCATCTTCAACGGGAATTCGAAGCTCGTGCATGGAGTCTAAGTAGCTCATGCTACGGTCCAAGTTCCCAAGAAGGCACAGTTGAGAAATATCAGAGTTTGCGTTGTGGGTGTGGTCGTTGCTGAGGGAGGTAGTGGCAGTGGAAGAACTTGAAACACAAACATGTTTGAGTTTCCTAAGAGGGAAAGTGAAAGTTTTGAGCTTGAAGTTGGTGGAAGTAGAAGGAGGAAGAAAGGGATTATCCCTTTGAGCATGAAGTGAAGAGGGTTTAGCAAACGCCGCCATTGGGAGTTACAGAACATGAAGGAGGGTTTATCGTTAAACCCAAACTCGACACAAGACACGACAATGTCAAACTGTGTTGTGTCGTGTGCAGAATTATCATCTATATCATTGCCATTGCCAACCATAACCACCGTCTTATCCATGACATCTTTCGCTAAATCTTAATTTAATATCTTCTGTTGTTTAGTTCAGACACAATCTATATAGTCTTCTGTTTATCCATAACATCTTCTGCTAATTTCACATTAAATACAGTGAAAATTAAATTAGTTTTTTTCTTTTTAATTTTAATCTGATTTAAGTTTTTAACTTTATACATAAAAATTTAATTTTTTAATTTAATTTTGTTAAATTTATTTAATATTTAACATGCTTTTATCATTATTATTAAAACAGAAATATCTTAAATGTTATATACAACTTAGATGTTAGCGTGATTAAAGATTAAAAAGTAAAATAAATTTAACAAAATTTTATTAAAATAATTAAATTTACATATTTATAAAAATTTAAATTAAATTGATATAAAATTTTTTAAAAAACTAATTCTAGTTTTTACTAAACTAAAGAATTCAAAAATATTTAACTTTTTATTATATAAATCATCACATTTTTCAAATAGCCGTTGATATCTCGTTTCAATGATGCCAAAAAGAAGTGTCTTGTGCTAAGACAAAGAATCCAAAAAATAATTGAATTTCTTTTCAATCAAACGGTTACACCATTTTTCAGTTAATTTGATTCGTATGTGCTGATTAATAGATAATTGTCTCTCAAATATGTTATAGGAGATTTAATTCCTAAAAATATAAATACATGGATAAAGCATATGTTAAGAGAGATTAATTCTATTTTCAATATCCTATTTTGGTTCTTTCAACTTTTTAGTTTTCCTTACTTGAATAGGATTAATTTGGAAAAATTTAATTAAAAGTAAATCAAGGTATCAAAATAATAATTTTAAATACATACTAATTTTATTTTGATTTATTTATTATACTTGAGATGAATGAACATTATTTAGACATTATTTATTTTTATGAAATTTATTTAATTTTGTGATTTTATTTTCTAATACTTAAAACTCAAGTTTAAGAAAACTTTTTTTTGTAACATGGATGTTACAAAAGTTCTTTTAAACTTTTTGTGTTGGTTCGGTTTAGGATTTGTTGCAGTTGAATTTTTCCAGAATGTCTTAAAAGATCCATCATAATATTAGAGTCGAATATTCATTAGTAATTGGTTCAAATTTATATTAAAAGCATTCCTAACCATAAGTTTTAATGTGAAGGACTCAAATGTTTCAACTTTCTTACCATAAGGTTGAATCTCATCGTTGCTTGAGAATATTGAATCTCTTCTCTGATTTTCGGTCAGCATCTGAATATAACAAATTAAGAACAACACAATAACATGATAAAGAAATGTCAAGAATTAAAGATTGTTATAATTTTTTTTAGAATTAATTATATTTTTCGTCCCTAAAATATTGATGATTTTTTGTTTTCCTCCCCTACATAATGTTTGTTCTATTTTGGTCCTTTACGTTTTGAATCTCATGAAATTTGTCCTCAATTTTAAACGTTGTTAATTTTAATTGACATCTGGCTAAATCCAGCTGAAAACAGAATCTTGACGTAACCATCCGTTAACCAAGTATCGATAAAACTAACAGCATTTAAAATCAAGGACGAATTCCATGAGATTCAAGATGTCAGGGACCAAAATAAAACAAACGTTAGGTGGGAGACGAAAACCAAAAATCATCAATACTTTAGGAAAAAAAACATAATTAACCTTTTTTTTATTCACTCTATTCTGGGTTGGAATGTAAAAAAAGATTGTTATGTTTGACTGATGTAAATATAAGTAGATTCAGTTAATTTTATAATGATCTTGTTCTTGAAACATTTTATTTAATTTCCTCAGGAGTATAGTTATTTTGCAACCTATGTAACAAAAATGGGATGCAGATAAGTTCTCTTTCCACTAACGACCACGGTTTAAAAACAAGTATTGATGTTTGGTTCAACTCATCAACCAATTTATTTTGTTCAACTAATGTTGATAATTAATTTAACTCTCTTGGCTGGATATGCGAATCTCAAATTTGAAAATTACGAAAAATTTTACTTTTTTGAGATTCATATGTAATAATTTAAACTAAATGGTCAGTGGTAATAGCATTATTCTTATTTCTGTTCGCAAAAAAAAACATCCATGATTCCTAATATGAAGTTAAAACAGTACAACTAACCATGAAAATGCAGAGTTACTATTTCTTAGCAACCAAATTAAAAAAATAATAATAATAAATAAATTACAGTCATTATAGTCTGCTATTTTTCTCCCTGACACTCACCATTTTCACTTGTACACTATCTTTTAAATCTGTACATTGCAGAATAGTGAAACAAGTAAATTATCAAAAGAACAAAAATTTTAAAAGACAACATTTCAAGCACTAAGAAAAACATTGAGCCTGAATCACTACTGGTTGTTACAAGTGTTCAGTCATAAATAAGGTATAACCTAAAAATCAAGTGTCCCAACTTTAGATGACCCAGAACAACCGCCAGATGTGCCATATGAACTTCCACTTGATCCGTCAACTGGGGCTTGATTTAGACATTCTAACACCAAAAACCTCCGTTTGTGCAATTTGATTGAGAACGTTGTAGCCTCCAGAATCACTGGAACCTGCATGATGAAAGTCAGACAATTGGCAAAGGTAGATGTGTCAGAATGAAAGAAATAAGTGGCTTCTAGAAATTGATTATTCCTCCGATAAAATTTTCCATTCGATGAACATTACAAGAAGACCAGCAAGAAACGAATTACTGCGTCTTTTGTTCAGATTCTCATACTCTTAAATTTGAAAGCAGCTCCCAGAAGCTTCTCTGATTTAGTGAAATTGATTTGAAAATATGGATGTAGGCAGGTTTTCCATTTATTCAAACACACATTTATTAAAGGGCGATAATGTACATAAAAGATATTGCTCAAGAGTCTTAGATGAGAAATGGATTCCGTGCCTTTTTCCCAAGAAAAGTCACGTAACTTTAGTTTATTTTCATGTGTTGAATGGTCAACTTCAATTTTCCAAAAAAAGATATAAAAGAAACCAGTTAAAAATTATGTAAAGTTAACTAAAGTTTTGAGTTTTTTCTTCGGGAAAAAGTTACTGAATCCGTCTCCATCTGCAGGTGCTAAGACCGCATGAAAGAGGAGGATAGGTAGAGCAAAAACATACCAAAATGGGGTACAATTGAGGTTAACGGATGTAAACAGTTGTATGCATGTCTTATTGGGAACTATTGGTGCAGAAGAGGAGTAATTCAAAGATAAATCAAAAAATTATGAATATAACCTGTGTATTTAACCGTGCAGCTTTGTGTATGTTTATAAGCCCTATCATATCCTGGTAACCAGTGAGGAGTTTTGCCAGTTCCTTGTCCTCATCTGAAACAAATACAGTCTAGTACTGAAACTTGAGATAATTCATAAATAAACACATGAAATATAAGATTTTAGAGTTGACTATGAACCTGGAATGGCTCTGACAGAAAGCAAGGTGTCTGCCATATGCTGCAATCTTAGTGAACAAGATGGAGAAAGAAGTGAAGGTGGAAAGGTTACAACAACAACAGCGTTTGAAGACTGGACCATGCCCTTTAGGGACCTAATAAAGGAAAGCATATGCCACTCCTACAATAAAGATATTAACACATTGCTTATTAGAAAAATATTAAACTTTTATAGAATGAAGAACCGTATCAATGTCTGAGATTCAACTAGGATGGCAAGATAGGATCTGCAAGCAGGTAAACTGTGTCCTAATTCATAGAGGGAAGGCTATATAAAAGTCACAAAGAAAGGTGTACAACTCAAAGACAAAGGAGAAACTTATTTCAAAATAATATGAAAAAACCCAAAGGAAATATATTAACTCACCTCATTTGAATACTTGCATTGTGGAGAACAGAATGATTGAATAGCAATACGACCAGCAGAGGAAATGTTGCCTTCATTTCTGTTGATGAAATCATCATGTTTGTAAATGAAAAAGTGAGCAGAAAGAAGAATATCTTTAAGAAAATATTTATAAGAAACCATCAACATAGTCTTTATCACAACCTAATCAATACAAAACAAGAAATTCGAAGGGAATTACGAAAGTCCCTAAACAAGATACCATTGTATTCTATCAAATCTTTAATTGCATATGCTAAAAAATATTTATCAAAAGATTTAATCATTTTTTGTCTAGAAGGAGCAGTATACCCTTATGATCAAATCCAAACAGTAAGCCATGTCCAAGTTAATCTCATTTTATTTTATTCTATTCAGAAAAACGTGATTCAACCAGGTGCGGCAACATGAATGAACGGTTCAATACTGTCAAGAACCTGTTGTCCTAAATTCTGTACCTATTAGGTGGAGGCCTAGGAGGAATCATCTTACACCTCTAAGAATACATTTCTAACATGGTGGGTATAGATCACTTCACCTTGAGAGTTTAGCTAGAAATCCAGCACAACGGTCTTGAAGAGCACTAAGGTTTGGAGAATCTTTGATGCTAACACAATCTACATTGTTGCCACTATAAAAATGCCGATCCAGGGGCTTTCTCAAATCAAAATCATTACAGTAATCCTGCTGAGAACCTACAATGTCATTAAGAGTCAACTCAGTAATTTACATTACATGATTGGCATATTCATTAATTTGCAAATGGCTCCCTTTCCCATAGGACACTATACCAATTGATCACAAATGCATATTAATTGTTGAAAGAATTAGTGACACAAGAGGTCTCTGAGAATGGTACTGCTCTGGTCAAATGACAGTCACTGAAAGGCAAAAAACAACAACACAGCGGCTGATGGAAAGCAAAAGTGGTCAAATGGCACGGGAACTTGTGAAAAGCAGAAAACGATCATTGCAAAGCTAGGCAATGTCAGTGATGGCGATCGCCAGCCAAAAAAATCAAACTGAAAAACGGAAACTCATTGGGAAAACATTGACGATGAACAATAACAAACAGTGGATACTGAAAAAAATGTACGCAATTTATAATATACAACAACCAAATGTATACACAGTTTCTAAAAGAATTACACCTATTAGATTAGGGTTTCCTTCTTGTTAGGCTCCGGTACCATGTTGAAATAATTAAGGTTTAATTAGTAATTTGGTCTCTGTATTTAGACCTTTGATTCATTTTGGTTCTTATGTTTGTTTCTATTTTTGTAAAAAGGTTCAATGTGATCCAGGTTTCTCACGTATCAAATATGGGACATCTTCTATAGGGAAAACTCGGATTAGGGTTCCCTTCTTGTCGGGCTTTGAAATCATGTTGCAAGGATTAATAATAAAACATATTGTAGAGGATGGTACCACTCTAGGACCATGTTGAGAATAGAGAAAGAGATAAGGAATATAATAAACGTACCATTAGTGTTGAGATTCAGCTGAGGCTCACCAAAGTACTTCTTGTATTGCCAAGCAATTCTTATATCCTTCTCCTGTAATTGTAAGAGAAATAAATTAAACAAATTATCCTAAAGAAAGTCATTATATCGCAAAGATCAAAGGATGAACAAAAGTACATGGCTAAGATCTGAAGATTTATCCCCTTTGGATGATGCTGGACTAGGCAAAGTACCAAGAAATCTCTTAGGATCTTTGGATGCACTAGCATACAAGAGTGGTTGCTTTTGTACAAGTCCTTGAGACATAAAATTTCTCAACAAAAGCATATGATGAGGTGCTTCTTCATCTTCCATAACCATGACAAGGCTACCCAATGGAAAACCACCACCTAAAATCTCTATTCAAAAGAAGGGGG
>Ga0209589_1010869_pt1 | contig 13088 bp, 5 predicted proteins | sample CowpeawhiteBW_FD_187525 | JGI IMG/M metagenome (GOLD analysis project Ga0209589, IMG submission 187525) | Root nodule microbial communities of legume samples collected from California USA - Cow pea white BW (SPAdes) (version 2) | ecosystem: Host-associated > Plants > Roots > Nodule | place: USA...
AGATCTATATTATATATTTTATATATATATATATATATATATATATATATATATATATATATATATATATATTACATTTTACATGTTTCAATAAAAGGTCCCCGAATATACCAATAGTAGTTGGCAAGTGGTGTTTTCACATCGTAAAAAACTTAAAGTTTTAAATATATTTTTAACTATTGTGGAAAATTCATGTCGAACTTTTTTAAGTTGTGGATGTCTTACTTTTAACAAGATTTACACGAATATAGTACTCGTATTTTCTACTTAATATATACTCAGAATGATGTATGTGACACAAATCAACTCTTCAAAATCATGTCATATAATCAAGATAACGTAAGAGTTACTAAGATTTATTTAAATTTCAATGGTCTTCATTTTTAAGAATTTGCTTGCTGATATTTTCATTGATATTTTTCAGTATCATGACATACGATAGTAATGCATTGTTTAAAGTTGAATTGTTCTGGTTTGTACAAGTTGAAAATTTTGGATTTGTATTACTATGCACAAATGATGAGCAATTTTAAGATTAACAACTAGAACCGTAAAAATGGTTCCGACTGATTTATTTGGGTAAGTTTATCTTGTATATAGTAAGATGAGGATAAAGTGTTTGAGAAAATGATTCTGTCACAATGTCACCAATTGATACTCATCTTCCTTGCACTCTGGTATTCATGTTTTATAACTAAGGGTTAAATATGTTTTTGGTCCCTCAAGTTTTAGTGAATTTTAGAATTAGTCCCTCATCAAAACTTTATACCAATTTAGTCCTTCATCTTTCAAAATGTGTGAATTTAGTCTTTTTAACCAAATTTTGTTAAGTTTATCTAATGTTTCAAGCGCATTTCATGATAGTATTTAAGTTAACATTGAAGCAAAAATGTGTCAAACAGTGTAAATAATTTAAATACTATCATGAAATGCATTTGAAACGTCAGATAAACTTAACAAAATTTGGTTAAAAGGACTAAATTCACGTATTTTGAAAGAAGACTAAATTGGTCAAAAATTTTGATGAGGGACTAATTGCAAATTTCACTGAAACTTAAAGGACAAAAACATATTTAACCCTATAACTAATAATATAACACCTTTTTTCGGCATATGATTTTCATTCCAATGGGGACACATGATCCTTCCACTTTTCCAATAGGGTCCATACGTCACAAGGAGTAGAGGCACCTACTTGGTCCTTCCCCCTCTTCTCTTTTGTTTTTCAGAAAAGGTGTGGTGCATGCAAGTGAAATAGTAGAACACTATTTTTATTGCGACTCAGAAAATGGCCCACTGACCAATGGAATGGGTGAGTCGTAACAAAGGAAGAAGGGACATTGATAACAATGAAAAAGAACATGACAAAACAAAATTTGAGGAGGTTGGCTTTAAAAGTTAAAAATTCTCTTCAGACTTATTCTCCTGTTACAAAATTTTATCTGAAAAATATATATCCGTATAGTTTGTAGGTAATAATAGAGGATTATTGATTTGGATGAATCATAACAGGGTACGCATTATCTATCCACGATAAAATGAGCAAATCATTGATTAGGAGTATAACTCATGTCACTTAATTACTGATTCTGAAATAACACCCAAAAAATTCAACAAAGAAATTTTTCAACTGAACAATGATTTTATAAGAAAAGTTCTGATGGGAAGAAAACTTAAGCTTATCTTAGAGAAAATTATTGTTCGAAACGTATCTAAATCATAACAATGGTCAAATATGAGGATAATTTCTTTCTCTGACGGTATTTAACAAAAAAAACAAAATTGATATAACTGTCTTGTTCCTTGTCTATTACTCGTAAAGTTAACAATCATGGTTGGGTTCCTAATGGAGACGCATTTCATGGCTTAAAATGGATAATTTAAGTATATAATAACGTGAAGGACAAATAAACCCCTTATGTAGAGCAACTAGTATTTCTACCGTGCAACGGGATATTGAATTTTAAAATTAAAAATTATAGTATATTTATTAAATTAATTTAAAATTATAAAAGTATAATTAAATTTAATATTAATTTTATTTTATAAAATTTAATAATAATATTTTAATCGATTTTATGATAAAAATGTATTTAAGTTATTTATATATATTTTTAATAATATATTATATATAACTATTTTAAATAATATATTAAGATTTAGTTAATTAAAATTAAGAAATCAAATTTAATTTTAAATGAAATATTGAGTAAAAATGTAGTAAAATATAATAGTTAATTCTCTAATAATAAAAATGATGGACGATATAGAAATTGTTGAGTAGACTTAATAAAGATACAAACGTTAGACGATACAAAAATTGTGAAGAGCAAACGATATAAAGTTACAAATGATAGATCGTGCATATAAATGTAATGTTTAATTAGTTAAATAGTACTCACTCTCTTCAGATGTATCAGTTTGGTACCCGCTTTTAAAAATGTGTCAATCGAGTCTCAACTTTTGAAAAAATGTCTCAATTAGGTTTCTTTCACTCTTGTAAGTATTTTAAATATCGATATCGTTAATAGCGTTAATACTTTTTTTCTCAAAGGGACCTAATTGAGAAATCTTTTCCAAAGTTGGGACCCAATTGACACATTTTTAAAAGCAGATATCAAACTAACATATCCGAACAAAAGTGAGTATTATCCGACTAATTACACCTAAATATAAATAGTAGATTCTTTAAAGATACAAATGTTAGACTCAAAACAAAATACAAATAGTAAACAACCAAAACTTACAAAATGTAGACTATGTAGACAAATATAAATAGTACACTATGCAAAAATACAAAGGTTAGACGTCTGGTAAACTCCTTTATTGGAGTCCTTTTTTCACAATTTTTTTAGATTTTGAATTTCAAATTTTAACATTGCTCCCATATTTTATATCTTTTAAAATTTAGAATTTAAATTCAAACTTTATTATTATATATTTTGAATTTCAAATTTGACAATATATATCCTAATTTAGAAAAAAAAATATTGAAATCGAGATCATTAGTGATTTTGATATCTTTAAAAATTTTAAGAATGTATAATTTTAACTTGTAATGATATACCAATGTCTATGTTATAAAAATTATTTTTTAAATTATTGTTTAAGTTTGTGTAAAATGTCAAAAATATGTGAAAATTATTTAAAAATATTTAAAAATTCACATTTAAATTTTACAATTATTTATTTATTATTCTACACCATATTTTAGTTATTTTTACTATTGTTATTATTATATTAGGACTAATATGTTAATATATTATTATATTATTAAGAAACACGGAGCTTTTGTTCCTAAACTGTTTATTTTTTATATCATATTTTTAACTTTTATTATTTTTAATTGTGAATATTAATGTATTTCCATTAAATTTTTTCAATTTATCATTTTCTAGATGTTGATAATATATTAAATACGAACATTTCTTATAAGTTAAAAATATTTTAAAGTTGTTTAGAGACATTATAAGAATCTATTAAAAAAACCTACACTATTTTACATTTTTTCTTTTAAATGTCAAAATTCAAATTTTATTGATATATTTTTAGTTTAATTAGTCAAATAGTACCCACTTTCATTTGAAAATTTCAATTTGATAATTGCTTTTAGAGAAAATGTTAGTGTATATATTTCGAATTCCAATTTTCACAATATATGAATCTTAATCTTGCAATAATATTGAAATTGAAATAGTTAATTATTTCCATATCTTTAAAAGTTTAAAAAATTTATAATTTTTATTTTTTACCTTATATTTTAATTATATTAATATTATTATATTTTATATTTACATTATTACATATTATTATATTTTATAATATATTATTATATCATTATGGGTGATCAAATTTTTTGAATATTTGAATTTATATATTTTTATCAGAAATATTAAAGTATTTATTACAAAAATTAACTTTTTGTATATATTTTTCATTTTTTATTTTAAATGTTAAATTTAAATTTTGTTATCACATTCTTTTTCTTTTATTGTCTATTACGATTTCAAATTTGAATCCAAAATTTATTAATATTATTATATATATTATGATTAATTTTTCACAACTTAAAACTAAAGAACGATTTGATTTTCAATGAATTAATTTTAAAATTTAATCTAAAAACACACAGATAGAATATATTACCTAATATTACCTACTGCTTTATGTTTAAGAAAATCAACTATAAGAAAAGTTCGGTTTCGAAGAACATTAAATGAAAAAAAATAATTTCCAATGTAAATTCAATGTAATGTAATATTATATAAAAATATAAAATGATAATATTACATTAATTCTACATAAATATAAATTTATTCTTAAATTAATATTTAAATTTAATCATAAATTGATATAAAGTTAAGAATACAATCATAATCAGTAATATTAGATCAATCAGTTTTCAAACACATTAATAGAAGAAGATTTTGGTTTCCAATGCAATATTTTAAAACCATAATTGATATAAAGTTAAGAATACGACTGTAATAAGTAATATTAGATCAATCGGTTTTCAAGCACATTGATAGTAGAAGATTTTGAATTTTGTATTAATCATTAACGGTAAATAAAAAAGCAGATAACATCTCCAAAAAACAACATGATGATATAAAAATTTTATATTTTTTATATACTTAAAATTGATAAATAATATTTTTTGTGAATGTCTTAAACTCTAATTATATATTTGATTGATACTTCATGATTCATTGAGTCCTACAAATCATGATTGTTGTTGTTCATAATAAATAGAGTCATAATTCAAAATGTAAAATTCTTGGAAGACGAAAAGTTTTTCATTTATTCTTTATATTTTTTACATTATATTGGAAGACGTAAGTGTTGATTTATGAAGCTGATTCGATAAGCTACGTTGATATTTAACAAGATTTTTGAAACCTCTATCAAGCTTTCTTCAAAAGGTAGGTAGATTTTTAAAATATTTTCCATTTAAATTTTTAATACAGTAAATTCATATATAACATTGCAATGAGAAACACAAAAATTTGTTGGTTTTTAATATTTAATGTTATTTAATGACGAAGACATTCATCTTTGATAAGTTGTAAAAATATATCTTGGAAGTAGGGTTGGAAAAAACTGAAAAGTTCTTTGAGAGGTTGAAAAAATATACTTTAGAAGTGGTGTTGGAAAAAACTGGAAAATTGTTTTAGTTCTTCTTAACATCTTTATATTTTTGGAAGATGAAAAATATAAATATATTTTTCAGTAAGCTAGGTAAAAAAAACAAAGTCTTAATTTTTAATTTGGTAATTAAATATATTTAAGGTAAGTAATTTTATTTGCATTTATTAATATTGTTATTAATTATTAAGAAACTATTAATTGATCGAATTTTAAGAAAAGTGTAATATGTAATGACTATTTTTAGAATAAATTAATAAAATACATAATTTTTCTGTAGAAGATGAGAAAATATTAATACTTATATAAAAAATATTTGTTAGTTATAAATCTTTCTTCTTCTTTGAATTTTTTTAAAAGTCAATGTTATCATTAATGAGATAAATTCATTGAGTCAGAACTTTATTTTAATTTTGTTTGTTCAAAAATTTAAAAACTTGGATTATGCCTTTATAATTTATATATATTATAAAAATAAAATGTAGTTTATGTTTTGCATTTACTTCACTATAAAAATTTTGAAATAGTAAATATTATCTTATTAAATAAGATTTAATATTATATTTTAAAGTATTCACTCTCGATGCTACAAAATATTTTAGTCGTGTAATATCCGTAAATTCCACACAAAATCCTAATTAATTTATTATATTACAATTTTTAATTAGATTTATTTTATAAAAATTAGCTACCTTCTCCAAGAAACTTTGTAAAAGTTTCTAAAGTTGTTATTTTGTAATATTTACTTCAAAATATTAATTATGAAGACCACCAATTATGTATTTTTTGGGACAATGCACATTAGAACTCAAAACAGTATTGTTAACTTTGCAATTGTATATAATTATATATTAGATTAGATAATATTGGAAATTTTGGTCATTCAAAATGACTTTTACTCTATGGGAAGGTGAGAAGATTTTTGGAGCCAGTATAAACTTTTTCAAGAAGGTATGTAGATTTTTTAAAACATTTTTCATTTAAAATTATAATACAATAAATTCAAATATAACATTGTATTGAGACACTAAAAAAGTTGTTGGCTTCTTCATAATTAATGCTAATTAATTATAAAAATGTGTTGGAAGAGACAAAATTTTATCTTGAAAGTAGTGTTGAAAGAAACTGAAAAATTGTTTTTTTTTTCTCCTCAACATCTTTTAATTTTTTGAAGATGAAAAGTATTTTTTGAAAAGTATAAAAAACATATTCAGTAAGCCAAATAAAAAAAACAAAAGTCTTAATTTTTAATTTGGTAAATAAATATATTTAAAGTAAATAATTTTATTTGCATTTGTTATTATTATTTCAAATTTTAAATCCAAACATTATTATTTAATATGTTAAAAGAGATTTCTCACTTAATTAAAAGACAGAGAACATCTTCTTTCCAATAAACTAATTTTGAAATTTAGTTTCAAAAAACATTTTATAATGCATTATAACGTATATTTGAATATGTATTTGTGAATATCGTATATATTTGAATATTTCAAATATATATATATATATATATATATATATATATATATATATATTTAATATATATATATATATATATATATATATATATATATATATATATATATTTTAACGCAGAATAAATTTATTAATAAAAGTGTGTAATCGTTCTTTACTTTTATTTTTGTGAATATCGTTTTTTTGTTTATTGACAAATTAATAAAAGTATATGTATTTCTTATATATTATATATAATAAATATTTATTTATTTCTCTTTCTATCTTTATTCTTTATTATAATTTAATTGTTGTTTACTATTCACTATTTATTCATTTATCTATAATATTTACGTTTATTAATGGTTAAACTTAAAACTCAAAAGAATATTGTTAGCTTTGCAATTGTACATAATATTATGTATTACATATTAGATTAGATACCATTAGATATTTGGTAATTCAAAATGACTTTTACTTGATGGGAATGTGAAAAGATTTTTGAAACCAGTGTAAAACTTTTTCAAGAAAGTAGGTAAATTTTTTAAAGTATTTTTCATTTAAAATTATAATACAATAAATTCAAATATAACATTGTATTGAGACACAAAACCTTGTTGGTTTCTTCATAATTAATGCTAATTAATGACAAAAAGACATTGGAAGAGACCAAAGTTTACATTGGAAGTAATGTTGGAAAAAACTGAAAAGTTATTTTTCTTCTTCTCAACATCTTTTAATATTTGGAGGATGAAAAGTAAGATTTGAAAACTATATAAACTTCTTCGGTAAGCTAGGTAAAATAAAAGTAAAAGTCTTAATTTTTAAGTTGGTAAATAAATAACTTTAAAGTAAGTAATTTTATTTTCATTTATTATTATTATTATTAATTAATTAATAAGAAATTATTAATTGATCATATTAAAAAAATGTGTAATATTTAATGATTATTCTTAAAACAAAAATTATAAAATACCTAATTTTGTCTATAGAAAGGAGAAACTATTATTATTTATATAAAAATATTTGATAATTACAATCTGAGTCATTATGTTTTTCTTTTAATTTTAAATTATAATTTTTTTTTCTACTATGAAAATTTTAGAATGTGTGTTATGGGTTTAACATATTAAACATTAAGAAATATTTATTGGAGCATGAGCTTTATTTTAAGTTTGTTTGTTGGAAAATTTAGAAAATTTGGATTCTACCTTTATGATTTGTATTTATTTTAAAAATAAATTGTAGTATATAATTTTCATTTACTTCACTATTATAATTCTCAAATAGTAAATATTATCTTATAAAATAACATTAAAATTATATTTGCAATTATTCACTTCCAAGGCTCCAAAACATTTTAGTAAATATCGTGTAATATTTGTAAATTCCACACTAAATCTTAATTAATTTGTTGTATTACAATTTTTAATTTAATTTATTCTAAAAAAATTAATTACCTTCTCCTAGAAACTTTGAATTTTTTAAAAAAATTGATTACATTCTCGAAGAAACTTTGTAGAGGTTTTTAAGGTGTCCTGGTATGATTTGTACTGCTTCAAAATATTAATTATGCATACCACCAATTATGTTTTTTTTGGGACATGAGACTCCCTCAGTAATTAAATGAATGTTGTATCTTCCCATGCAGACTTTCTCCAACATGCCATTTCCAACCTCTGTCAAACATAAATGTTCTACCCAAAGATTAAATTTGCTGCATTGGTTTGTGTGCTCTTATGACCTCTGTCAAACATAAATGTTCCACCAAGATTAAACTTTCCCACATAGGTTTGTGTGCTCTTTTATTCTTAGGAATTGCGTAAATGTCTTGGGCACACCTTTGCATCTTCAACAAACATCTTTTGACTCCCTCATTCTTCTCAAACACCCACCATATTCATCCTTCCAAAAAACATTGCAGGTCTGTTCTGTGAAGAATAAAATTTGGAAGAAAAAGACAAAAAAAATAGAATGAAGTTTTAAAAATGAAAAAAATGTTATTGACTATTATCAATATATTAAAGTCATTCAATATTATATATAAAATAATTCCATAAGATAAAATAATTAAATATAAAAAATATATGTTGATAATGTTCAAAAATACAGCTTTGTAGTCTGTTACTACACTTTGTTAATTAAAGAAAAACATGAATGAAGTTTTAAGAATGAAAGATCGTTACTCAACTCTGTTAATAGCAAAATAAGAGATTTTTGAAAGATAACTATTGATTAAACATGTTTAAAAAATCTAAATCATCTCGCACATAACTATTTATTCAACAGGTTTCACCTTTCTTATGTTGCTAAATGAGTTCATTCAACTATTTTGCCCAAAATCTTCATGGATGTCCTTGCCTCAATTAGTTAATGAATTTGACAGAGAAAAACTTGATCCAACTGTTAAATACTACAAAGAAATTGAGTTAGATATTGCATAGGGTAGAAGAAGAAAAGATTGGACAGAAGAAGAAAAGCATTGACCTTTTTTGGTGTTCTTCAATTAGTTAATGAATCACAAAGAAAAAGATGGGTCCAACAGAAGAATAATACAAAGAAAAATAGTTAGATACATAGAAGAGAAAACATCGGACAAGAGAAGAAAAACTTTTAGACATTTTTTCGCATTCTTCAATCATTTCATAAATCTCACAAAAAAACCTTGATCTAATAGACAAATACTACAAAGAAAAATAGTTACATATGATAGAAGAACAAAGAATCAAAGAGAAGAACAAAAGTTTTTACCTTTTGGGTGTTTTCCATATGTTTAAGAATTTGACCGGAAAACATTCATCAAAAATAGAAATGCTACAAAGAAAGGTAGTGAAATAGGTAGAAGAACTAAAAATATGAGAGAAGACGAAAAATTGTTACCTTTTTGTGTTATTCTTTACAGTATCCATGAATCTCACAAGAAAACATCAATCAAGCAGAAAAATACTACAAAGAAAAGTAGTTACATATGGTAGAAGAACAAAAAAATCACAGAGAAGAAGAGAAGTTGTTACCTTTTTGGTGTTCTTCACCGTGTTCGTGAATCTCACAAGAAAACATCCATCCAGCAGAGAAGAAATACAAAGAAAAGTGTTTAAATATGGTATAATAACAAAAAATCACAGAGAAGCAAAAAAGTTGTTACCTTTTTGGTGTTCTTCACGATGTTCATGAATTTGAGAGCAAAACATTTATTGATTAGCGTAGTTAAATATGGTAGAACAACGAAAAAATGCAAAAAAGTTGTTACCTTTTTGGTGTTCTTTGTTGTGCTCATGAATCTGAGAGCAAAACATCTCTCGAACGAAAAAATACAACCAAGAAAAGTAAATCTGAGAGCAAAACATTCATCCAACACATAAATACAACAAAAATAAGTAGATATGAGAGCAAAACATTCATCCAAATATGGTAGAAAAACGAAAAAACGCAAAAAAGTTGCTACCTTTTTTTGTGTTCTTCACTGTGCTCGTGAATCTGACTGCAAAACATCTATCGAACAGAGAAATACAACAAAGAAAAGTAGATCTGGGAGCAAAACATCCATACACAAAAATACAACAAAAATAAGTAGATCTGAGAGCAAAACATTCATTCATCTAACAGAGAAATACAACAAAAAAGTAGATCTGGCAGCAAAAAAATCATGCAACTAAGAAATACAATAAAAAAACTTAGTTAAATATGTTAGAACAACGAAGAAATGTAGAAAAATTGTTACCTTTTTGGTGTTACTCACTGTGCTCATGAATCTGAGAGCAAAAATTCCATCCAACCGAGAAATAAAGTTTGAGAAGAAGAAAATTGGTGTAAGGTAGATGGAGGACGAACACTGGTGGAGTAAGAGAGAAGAAGAAAAGTTGAGAGGCTGAGAGGAAGCTGAAGAGGTTTGAATGTGTGTGAGTGAGAAAGAGAGAGAAGAAGCTGAAGAGGTTTGAAAGAGGATGAGAAAGAGGTATTGTGTGTGGAACACGGAGAGTCAGAAAAAAAATAGTGTGAGAGTGATTTGTTTTTGAATTAATTTTTAATCTTCAAAATTCTAAGAGATTGACATGTAACCATATTTTCCTCTTGTAGAAAGTAAAATTTGAATGTAAATGGTTCAGAAATATTAAAATATTGAAGAAGTTGTCATTTATTAGTTTAGAATTGTATATAGTATTAAATGCCTACTTACTACTAACAAAAGGTACAACATATACCCTTTCTAAAAACTAAAAAATATAACTAAATCACTTTTCTTTATACCGTGTTACTTTTGGCAAGTATAAATACTAGGTAGTATGAATGTTAAAAACAATCCAAAATAAAGTGGAGTAAAAATTAAACCAGAACTTAAATAAGGGGTTGAACTATTTTACTTGTGGCACTTTCATTTCAATGGAGGAGCATGTAGAAATACAAGCAGATTAGGAGTATGAGCAGGTCCTTATCAAAACTTAAACCCCAACAGGAATTGCATAAAACCAAAACAAATAATTTTAATTAAGTTATTTCCCATGTGTGGATCATGGAGGAAGAAAACCAAAATATGTATAATTGTTAGTGTGGAGGTATGAAATAACAACTTTTGAAGAAACATCCATGGCAAATGTGTGGATCATGTTTTTTTCTTTTTTTCTTGCCTTGTCGCCTATGTTATATGGCAAGTATGTTACAAGTAGGTGAATGTATCTTTTGGTTTCCTATGTACCCCAAACCGCATTACTACAAACATCTATCCAGATTGGAGACATTAAATAAAATTACATGTGAATCGATATGGTTAGTTGTATCTTGGAGTTGATAGAGGGACCATAATCTTTATGTATTTCAAGGAAAAGTCCCTAACAAAGACAAAGTCACTAAATTCATTAAAGTGGTATGTTGGTTTAGTGACGTGGATTTTGGAAATTATGCATCTTCTATTTAGTACAATTGCTTAGGTGTATCTTTGCTTCTCTAGATAACTTTTGAATAATAAAAACAATAATATTGGGTTAATTTTATGTTGTTGTATCTCTTTGTTATAAAATCTTCCACCAAATTTATTTTCGGTTGCATATTCTTGACACACTTCTAGCATACTTTTTCTAAAACACACACTAAAAGAAAGTTGTGTATTATATAAATGGATACTATTAGTTAGTAATAACAAAAATTCGTTATAAATTTGAGTTTACCGACAATCAAAAATCCAACAACAAAATAGTTGTCAATGTTACTAACAGATTAAAAAGCTCCTCTCTTTCATTACACTTCCACTATTATCGTTGTCATTGCGTTTGTTGTCGTCAGTCACATCCATTGTCACCACCTTCACTCCTCCTCCTTCAACTTTGTTCATCATTGTCACTAAGTTGTTGTCCCACTACCATCGTCCTCGCGCCTTCACCTCCTCTTTTTGTTCTTCTTCTCACCCATATTCCTATATTGTATAAAAAAATTTCATCAAACTTGATGAAAAATATACCACTCATTTCACCGATAAATTTTACCAACAATCTTGTTTTTGTCGATAAAAATTCATCGGTAATTATGAAAATTCTAGTAATGACATTAAAAAATAGTATTTTTTATTTATAAAAATCACGTCTAAAATATGAAAAAAAAATTGAAATAAAACTTAGAAATAATCATATCACTAGTTTTTCATTGCTGAAAAGTTGTTTCTTGGTGATAATAAAATTTAAGAATTCTATTCCCTTGACTCATAATTAGGACAGTGTAAGAAGAATAAAATGAAAAAACATAAATAATTTTTAATTTAACTTTTCGATGTCATTTTTTTCGTTTACACATATAATTATATGACTTGTGGATGACATCAATTACAAATAAATTAACTGTACCTGATCGATACTATTTCGGTGCGGAACCAGACGATCTCAAGAACCCTCTGTGTCGAACCTCCTCCTGGTCCTCCCTGGACTCCTCCTGAGCCTCCCAGCCGTCTGCACTCCGAGGGTGGGGGTACTTGCAGGCACTCCGACGCTCAAGTTAGAGAGTGATTGATATGAGTAGTAGTAGGTTAATCAGAAAAGTGTACCTTTACCTGTTCACTTAGGCCTTAATTTATACTAATTTCTTAATGGACCTGTTATTATTATTTGCGGGTCGTTCGTATTCGAGGATCGATTCTTTCCCTTTTCGACTGAGGTTGCACGCATCAGTTCTTTCTTTATTGGCTAAGATTGTTCTTCTGTATCTTGTTAAAGATCAGCTCTTTCCATTCTGAGTTTTGTCCGTCTGTACTTCTCAAATATCAACTCCTTCCTTTTTTGGGGTTTGGCCGTCTGTACTTCTCAAATATCAACTCCTTCCTTTTTTGGGGTTTTGTCGTCTGTACTTCTCAAATATCAACTCCTTCCTTTTTGGGGTTTGGTCGTCTGTACTTCTCAAATATTAACTCCTTCCTTTTTGGGGTTTGGCCGTCTGTACTTCGCAAATATCAACTCCTTCCTTTTTTGGGGTTTGGCCGTCTGTACTTCTCAAATATCAACTCC
>Ga0209589_1010871_pt1 | contig 13087 bp, 7 predicted proteins | sample CowpeawhiteBW_FD_187525 | JGI IMG/M metagenome (GOLD analysis project Ga0209589, IMG submission 187525) | Root nodule microbial communities of legume samples collected from California USA - Cow pea white BW (SPAdes) (version 2) | ecosystem: Host-associated > Plants > Roots > Nodule | place: USA...
AAATATATATATATATATATATATATATATATATATATATATATATATATATATATATATTTATATATATATATAGAGAGAGAGAGAGATTAAATATATTTTAGTATCTAAATTTGACATATTTTTGTTTTCAAAATTCAAAAATAATAAATATAATTATTTAACTCAATTATGTTAATTTTTTATGTGTTAAATATTTTTCATACTAATATTTAAATTATAAATTATGTATACAATTTGACACGTGAAATACATATAATGGGATTAAAAATGATTAAATTCATTATTTTTAAAATTTAAAGACTAAAATGTATCAAATATATATGAATGAATTTTAATTTTATGTAAAGAAATTAAAAATATAGTTAATCATTTACTTATTATTGATCAACATAGTTTGTAGGTTAAAAAAGTAACAATAGCATTACAAATCATAATTTTATTTGAATAATAATAGTAATAATTAAAAAAATCATGGACTTGATAACTTATTCGTTTGGTTAATAATAGTAATAACTCATTCGTTTGGTTAATTGGGATGAGAAAAGCAATCCTGATTGGCGAAAGCCCATAATAGGAATACGAATTTACAAAATTTCCCTAATAAAACGTGCTACATCCACCCACTCTTTCTCTATCTTTGGTTGATGATGCGTTCTCTTTAGGCATCGCTCTTGAGTCTCTCTTCTCATCATTTCTCTTCCCGATATGCACAATTCATTTATCGCAACATCTCGTCAATTCTCCAACTCAGTCTCTCCATTTATTTCTCCCCTATTTCTCTATTTTTAGGTGTCGTTTATGGATTGAAATTTCGATTTCATACCCTTCCATTGCTAAAATATTACTAACAACTAAATTAATCATTAATTTGACACCTAAGTTGGGTGAAAAAATGATCCAATTCCCTTGTTTATTTTACTTACCAGTAATTTCGTTAAAAGAATTATTGTTTTTTGGCATTAAAACACATAAGCTCGTGTTCCTTTTTTTTTCTTGTAAAACGGACCTCTTCCTTTATTATTATTCCTTTTTACGTTCTGTTTGGTGTTTAGTAACTAGAAAATTTGTTTAGCAGTTGCTTTTAAGGGCATTCATGTGATTAAAAGAGATAATTATGTTTAACAATGGAAGGGAATACGTTTATTAATTATCTATGCTATAAACCTTGTATTGCTGACCAAAAGAACCAACGTTTTCATTATTATACCGTTTTACTAGTGGCAAAAAAGGTCACAACACTTATTTCGAAAATTGTGTAAAGAAAACCTGCATATTCTTTATGTACGAGACAAAAACTAAAATGAGTGTACATATCTTTATACAGCAACTCTAATATACACTTCTTTTTAACCAAAAACAATGATACTATTTCAAAATCTAGTTGGTGTTTTTGTCCTCTAACTTTAACTTTTGGATTCTCTGACGTAGTCTACGCCGGTGGTCATGTATCTTCCAAAGCCCATGTCCCAATATCACAGTGGAGTATATGCCATGTGTGATAATCGGAGCAAGAATGTTATCAGTCTGTCACGTTACCATTCCAAACAGAAAAAAATAAAAAATTAGTTTTTAACAAACCAAATAATTTTGAAAAAAAAAAAAATAAAGTTAAAGATTACCTGGATCCACTCAAGACCTAGGTAGAGGGCTAGTAGTCCTTCCAGAAGTGGAGAATAGATTTTTTTCATTTGCCGTTTCTCATACCAGGCTGCAAACCAAAATTAGAGTGATTCAGATCAAGACATCATAAGTAGAAAATGAACTTTTTTTAGTCAAATGATAAATGATGTTGTTCAAAGGCATTTTCTTGATCAAATGTACCATCATTACTTGTCAGTAAATTAACGGGTCAAATCTGTTCCCTTAGAGAAGATAAAAAAATATGTTCATGGAAAGAAACAAGAACTGTAATTCACTCGTCTAGAATGATTACAAATAAGGAAGATGTGAAATGATTCAAAAATTCTGCTACAGGAGAAAAGAAAAGAACAGAACCTTCAAACAGCTTTTTCAAATCTTGACGACCAGAGCGAGATTGTGTAACAGGTGCGACAACATAAGTAGGATCTGAAACAGAAAGAAAAAAGGAAAAGACATCATTAATCAGACTGAGAACATAGTAGGGGAAAGTGTTAAAAGAGAAATAAAAAAAAAAAAAAAGTGACCTTTAGGAGAGGCAGCCATGTAATAGAGAGATCCAGTAAGAACTGCTGCAAGAACTGCTGCAAATGCCTGAGCAAATGGAACAAATGGAGGCAGCACACCAGTCTACATTTTACCATACAAAAATCATAACTTAGCCATTGGAATCAAACTTTTAGCTTCATACACTTATAACATAAAAAGAAAACAGAAAAATGGGTTGTATAGTCAAGTTAAGAAATGGTTAACATACCAATGATGCCATTCCTTGAGCATCTGTTATAAGATTACTGCCTCTTAAGAATATATCAGCCAATGCCCCCTGTAGAATTGCAATAATAACTCATTAGATGCACTATATAGTGTCCTATGCAGAAAACAAATTTCACTGTGAAGAAATTTTCACCACAAAGCTCTAGTTATCCGTCCACCGACAAGTTTGAAGTACACAAAATGGATTTACGACAGTACCAGATCTAATTCGTCTGAATACATTTATTCATAATTGAATTGTTCATCATAGGTACATTAAACCCAAAAGACATTTCATTATTCCCAATTTTAAGCTTATCCAAAGATTGATCAAAACCAGAGGCAGAAGCTCCTAAACAAACCTGAACAGCAGCTCTGTAGAAGAGCTCCTCTCCAACTGAACTCGCAGCAACCATCAGTATAAACTGCATAGCACAATCAATCAGATCCTTCTTCGTCATAGAACTAGATTCAAACAATTCTGAATGTCAAAGCAAGGAAGTTTCACCAAATTACCTGCCAAGGGGACATCCCATAGAAAAAGCTCCATAGTTCTTCATCTTCTACATCTCTGATGGCACGGGCATGGGGTGATAGCTTCACAACTTCGTCCTATTAGTTCACATGTAAAGTCGTTAATTTGAGCTTTCAAAATGGGGAAAGTTTAGTTTCACAAAGGCTCAATTCGTGTGTGAACAAACTTACATCGAGTATAAACAAAAGGGCCATAATTGGAGGAGCTGCATATCCAAGCCCTTCCAAAATGGCATCTAACGATAGATGGAAACCCCCCAGAGAGTCAATTCCCGTAATCGAACAGATAAAACTCCCCGCAACAGCCATGGCACCATAAATCCCTGCAACAAGGAACTCATCACAATCAAACCCATGCTAGAAAAGGTAAAGTTCCACTCACAAACAAAATCTAACTTCCATTTTCCCAAATGGAAAATTCATTAATTTGATTGATTTAAAGAGAATCTTCCAACACTTTTACTTCATTGGCTACACAACAAAGCAACTCTGTGCTTCAGTTCAAAGAAAGTAAAAGGGAAGCAAAAAAGTTCAGAAGATTTGAAAAGTTATCGTGATGTCATCATAACTGAGCTAAACTCACCGATGCCATAACTGAGTCTGACCACAGCACCAATCTTTTCCCAAACGGGAAAGTCAGCGTCGTTGAAAGTGCTGCGGTTGAATGTGGTGACCTCCATGGCAGGAGTAGTGAACCCAGTTCGAGCCTTTCCATCATCGATTGCATCGCCGCTTCCCTCCGCCGAAGCCTTGGCACAACGCACCGAAAGCTTAGGCGCGTCGAAACACACGTTCTTCTTCTTCTTCCTGGGCTGAAATTCACAGAGCTTGGAGCAGTGAGCGAGTGCTGCAGGAAGCGATGAAGCTGAACTTGAAGGCGAAGGAGTAAGTCTCAGAGACAGCTCCATGAACAACAACGACAAGGATTGTTCAGAGAGAAGTAAAGGTGTGAGATTTGGCGTTGTTCATTAATTGCCACCAAGGTTGGAACATAGAATAACATATGACAGCATCTCCTATATTGTTATACCAATGTCTGTGTTTGTATCTCTGTGGGTGTGGTTTGTATGAGTCGTGAGGAAGAGAGAAGCTGATTTGAAGATGGAGTGGTCAACTTGGAGAAGATTGATTAGAATATCCTAACAACCAACCACAACCTGCCATGTGGAGATAACGTTGGCAACTCTCCAGTTACGTGAAATTCCATGATTTTTTATGGTTTTCCGCTTATGTTAAACCCACCAACTAATTTCCATTTGTTTTCCCATTTCCGAGGTGCTAGCTTTAAACCTACCTTAAGTAAGCTACTAATTTTTCCAGTTCTATAATCTACCTTGCTACGTAAAGCTTTCTCAAACTTCTTTCACAGTTCACCAAATTCATTAATACGGGTGGTAATTAGGGTATGTCCGGTCCGGTCCGTAGATCCGTGAGAAAAATACGGGGTTTAAGATAATGAGTTTGTAGGTTTGCAGTGATCCGGTTTGCATAAGTATGTAGTTTGCACGGACCGGTCTGTAAGTCTGTATAAAAAAAACTTGCATTTGTGTATATTAATTATTTTTTTATGGATTCTTATATTAACATTTTAAACTCTTTTATAACTGGAAAAGAAAAATATTTTGTATTTTTTAATGTACTAAAATTTAAAGAATACATTGTGTATGTCATACTATGGATATGAATATGATGAAAATGTTGAATTATTAATTTATCATCCAATTCTCCAAAATCTTTAATTAATTTTGTGAAATTCTTAAAGTTTCCCAATTTTTAAACATTGAAAATTTGATCATAAAAATTTAAAAAAAAATTAAAAAAGCGGGTCAGCCCGCAGGCCTGCGGGTCAAGTGCGGGACAAGGCGGGCCAGTGATTGCAGTCCGCATAAATTATAATTATGTGGGACGGAACGAATCAGCCCGCGATATATAGACCTTATATGAATCGAATCTAAACGAATCGGGTCGACCCGTATTATCATTCCTATTCATTAACAGTAGCACGAGATTTCATCTCAACTCAAAATAAAATGGAGTTTATAATATATAAAAGGGTAGAGATCTTATTTTACAAATTAGTTTAATATTGATACTATTGTTTTAAATATTTCATACACTTTTATGCTTGAAATTATCTATTAAACTGATATAGCTTCTAGCTGATGTCGTGTTTGGTGGAATGAGACATTTTCTTTTTCTTGAAATATCTGCATTATTGAAAATAGAATTAAAATGAGACGTGCTGATAACTCACTATCTGGGAAAATTACATTTAATGGGACAATATCTGTAAGAAAGAAATTTTTACAAGCAAAAGCAAGTTGAATTCTCAATTATTAACCATTTATTGGGTTCAGTTGTTTTTTGTAATTGGCGTCTCTCACTTTCTAATTAAATTTTTAACGGCAACGCTGAGATAATTCCTGTATTAATGGTTGTTATTTAAGATATATTAGTAGTTGATAACATTAATTGTAGATAAATTTGATTCCGTGGTCACCAAATAAGTTTCTACAAATATATCATCAATAAATCCATGTTGTCTTTTCCTTATATGGGCTAACTACCACAAAAACTATAACAATTAACATGGATTTGAACTTCAACGTGGCAAGATCCGAGCTAGGTTTTAGATTTTCATGTTGTCAATTACTTAGAATATTATGATGTTTTTTAATTTGTTTATAAATATATTCTATGTAGTTTTCATCTTGGTAAATAGAATATAAAATAGCCTCTTTTTCTAGAACATAAAACTACAATGTTAATTTCTTTTCGGAGACAATGTTAATTTATATTTTTCATACATAAAAGAAATAAAAAAATAAATTTCAATACCAATAAAAATAAAATGATAATTAAGTTGGTTAATTTGAATTAATAACTTTATATATCGATGTTCTATTCAAGAAATATACATAAACTTGAATTATTTAAACATTGGTTATAAATAACATCGTTTTTAGTTCAGGATTTTTTCCAATTACGTGATGGACTTAAATTGTTAACAGACGTAAACATTCACTTCTGTATGTACATGTTTGATATGATTAAGTATTTTATTAAGAAGCTTTAGTAAATTGAGACCGCAATAAATTAAGATTATAAAAAGAAGTGTATAATTAACTCATTTAAAAATAAGTATATGTTTTTATTGAAGTGAATAAATAATAAAATAGATAATACATAATTTAACTTTTAGCTGACAAAATTCTCAACACCTTTTCCTACGAAAACTGTAACGAACGAAAGACATAAAATGTGTCCCAAAGAAATGAAACTCAGATCTGCTTGTGAAGTCTGGCCCAGAAAAGAGCCCAAATCAAGAGCCTTTTAAGTCATCATTTTGAATGTTCTTGGTAATTACGTCCTGGGCCCATCAATTTTCAAAAGTAACCATTTATCTTTATAAAAGTGAGTTCTGGACTATGAATGTCAGAACATTCTTCCGTAATAATATTTTCGGAAAGAAATTTTTTCAATCAGAATTTTCGGAATGAAATTTTCGAAACGATTTTTTTTATAATAAAGTTTTCGAAACAAATTTCCACAATACACTTTTCAGGATGTATACAATCCATTTAGTTTTAAAGAACAGAATATTAAAGTTTGAAAAAGAAGAAAATTTCAATTTGAAATCTATTTCTAAGCCTCCAAACATATCTAATCCTTATATGTATGATGACTAAAGACTAACAAAATCAGTAATCTTAGAGATTAATTTTTTTGATGTATAATTATTTTTAACGGTGATTCTGAGTCCTCAGCGGTGCACCATTTTATGAGCAACTTTTGATTCTGATTCCTTTCTGACTCTTGTTTGTCGTTAGTGTTCATTATGATAGTACTTTTTCAAGATTCAAACCGATGAATGTTATTTGCCAACGATGGTTGTGTCATACTTACGTAACCAAAGTGGTCCGATGAAAATAACCCTACATATACATTTTCAATGCATTACTTGTTGTTTTCAATGTTCGAAAGTACCAAGTTACAAACCTAATTTTAAAATTTAAAATTTATTTAAAAATGCAACAAAAAATTAAGATTTCGGTTTGAAATGTTTTATCATTTCCTGTAAAGAGACCTGGATTATGATGTTGTTTGTTAGAAATAAATGCAAATTTTTATTTATTGATTCGATTTCTCACTGATGATCTTTAGCAAATTATTTTTCCTGGCTTACAAATGAAACCATGATTGAGTAATGTCTTCTACAATTATATCGATTTCAAAATTAAATCTAGCATTTAAAGTATTCAATGTGTACACCAATTTTAAAAATGAGTGATCCTGGGGAAAAACTTTGTATGTATGACTAAATCAAATATCTGGAAGAAAATAATGTTTTTCACAATTATTATATTCAACATAAATAAATATATACGAAGTTCTTTTACCAAAAAGTGAAGATCATCACATACAACATAGATGCGTAGGATCTATATTTTAATTATTCACCTCTTTCCAATTACTGCATTTTATTCTTATTTTAAAAGTGATTTAAATATTTTTGAAAAATATGTAATCTAAAATAATCTTACATCATAATTTAAGTTATTCTTTATAAATATAAACACTCATTTTTATATTCAAATATTCTTATTTATTACAAATGTAATCAAATTATATATATTATAAATTATGGTTAAATATGTTTTATTTTCTAAACCTTAATGCAAAATAAAAAATTATTCATGTTCGAAGTTTTTATATATTTTAATTTTTTAATTTTAAAATTGAATGAATATAGTCATCCTATGTCAATGGTATTAATATTTTTTTAATCTATTAAACGTTTTCTTGGATGGACATTAAAGTTAAAATATGTCAAAAAGTATAAAAAACTTAAACACAGCTTAGACATGCAAAAATGAAAAAAATTAACGCAATTGAACTAAAAGAGTTGTATCAAGTCATTTATAAAGTTTGATGATCAAATTATATCAAAATTTTAAATATAAACAAATCTCAATTTCACGTTAGTTTATAAATTAAAAATATATTTATCCTCTTGTTTATCAAATGCAATAGACGTATTAAAGCGTTAGCTTATAATTTATAATGTAAAAGTTGACACATTATATATTTGGTGTAATTGGGTAAATGTTATGTACTTACACTTTTTTCTTTTATTTCCTATAAAATATATTCATTATAATGTTAATTCTAATATATAATAAAATCTATGGAATTGAAACACCTAGGCTTGTATATAAACCTAGGCTATCTTTTACTTTCTACATACAATAATTGATAGGTCTTTTTCGCGGTATACATTATCAATAAGACCTAACTCAATACACATAAAATAATGAACCACCTTCAACTAAAAATAATGTAATAAATTTAGGAGTCTTTTATTAACTTTTTATCTTTATTTAATAAAAGAATTAGGCTTCTAATCATTATGAAATTACTAGTTATTCCTTTGTTAACTTGGGCAATTTGGATTTCAAGATTCGAGGCAATATATATCTCAAATGCTTCAAGTCAAACTTGTGACAGGTTAAGTTTTCGATAAATAACAGTAAAATGATTGAGTCAAATAGGATAGATAAATTTGTTCCAATTTGTCTCTGGTGACAGAAGGAACAGTGTCGCAATCTAAAAGAAGTAAAAAAATATGAATTGGGTAGAGAGGTTCTAGAATTTAAAGTGATTGAGACACTTACAAAAAATAGCATATATAAGGATCTAAACTAAAGTATCTTTTTATGTAGATTCTTACCTAGTGCTTTGCAGGGATATTGTGAAGGTAGTATTTGGTTCCATTAACAAGACTGTGTATAATATTGAAATTTGGAAACATTCTGTGGAACCAATTTAGGCACAAGCACATGGAATTATCTGTAGAGGAATATGTAGCAGTGGAAGCTTATAATTATGTACCAAAATCAACTTTCATCTACATTTTCCTAATTATGTACCAAATGCATTAACTATTGGATTGATACTCTTCATGTTCTATCCTGTTTAAACATCCATTTTTCTCATATTATACATAAACTTGTTGTATTGGTACCACACACCTTCTGTCGACTATATTTTTAATTTATATATTCATTATGTTGTTGTGGAGGGAGAAAAAGAACTATGAATAAAGTCCACTCAGCATATATTTAACTCAACTTGTCACAAGTTAACTGAGTATATAGTTGGAGAGTTGAAATGGGTTCTGATGATAATTAAATTTTAGTAACTTTCTTGATAGTAAAACAATGAAAGATCTTGCAAAAATATATTGTTGATACAATAATGAGAAGATGCATTTATTTCTTCTGACCACAGTTTGTTGTCATTCTAATCTTAAGATGTTCAAAGTTGAAAAATATATAAAATCACAAAATAATTGATTATCATCATGAACTAATCAATTATGGCCAATAAATAATTTATTGTTTACAGTTTTTCTAATAGAATGCATCTTATATGATAGATTAAGATCATAAAAGCTTTGTTTGTGGCTTATAGATAATAACTAGTATAATATTCACAACTCTTTTTAATTTTTTTTTTATAATTGTTTTAGTCACAAACAATTTTTTTTTCTCTGAAAAACATTAATAGCACTGGCACGCAGTCCTAACCCTCCTGCCACAAAAAGACGGGGCAAAAGAAAGATTTTCAATACTCAAATAGTCAAAGGCTAAAAATTCACAACCAGTCCAAAATGTTGGTTCTTCTAACAATTGTTTATTATATTAATTAATATTGATACTTCCATATAAATGAAGAGAACGAGGAAACAAAATACAAACAAAAATTAATTCAAAATTATTCTGATATATTAAATAGTATTAAAAAGTTTAAACTAATTTAAATATATTTTTTAAAATCAAGACCTTAATATACTGATGAATTCAAAATTAAATCTTTGTTACCTCATGACGTAAAAGAATTATTTAAAGAGACCAAATAAAATGCCTAGTAATAAATTTTAGTCTTGAATCTTCCTATTTAGATCTAATCTAATCTTTTTTGCCCCAGTTATGTGGTAATTGATAAATATACAGAACAATAATCGGTCATTAATGATTGTTATTTTTAGGATGGACAAGAACTATTTGTCCCACAGTTAGTATTAATTCAACTGCTGTCGACAATATGTAAATTTACCAATGGTCGTTTTGCCACATGCATTTGTAGCGGATATTCTACACACATGACGATAGTTTAAAAAAAAAAAAAAGTTGACTTAAAATAATAATGTTTTAATTATATTTTTGTCTAATTTAAAAATTTAATACATGTTACTATATTATTAAAGTGAGCTATGAACTAGGTATTTTATTTTAGATTTCAACAATTATTTTGAAACACTTTTATGCGTTGTTTTGCATAAGGTGTGCAAGTAGGTATGGGTGCACTGCAGCGTAAGAACTCACTGGACCGCTATAAAAATGGCACGGTAAGCGAGTGCAATTGAGAAATAAAGAAAAAACCTCTCAATTCTCAAAGGAAAGGTCACACATGAACGGAACAAATTTACACACCTCCATGGACGCATCAGAACCCAGCTGGTTTTCAGATTTGGTAATCGTTTTCATTCATCATCACTATTTTCTGTGATCAAACATATAATGATTTACTAATACTTTTATTTCATTTCAGCTGTTGCTGGAAACTGATGATTGCAACTTGTTCCGACAATGTCTTGAAGATGATGAAGAGTTACTTTCCCTTGAGATAGCAAGTGCCCTAGAGAACTTGCAGCCGCCGCAGCATCAGCAACCTTTGTCTTTGGAGAGTCACATGTTGTATTCTGAAACAACTAATTTGAACATCAAGCAGTTCAAAACGAATTTCTGTGGTTGGAACTCATCCCTCAACTCCACCAAACACTTTTCACCCAATCTTTCCTCTTCTTCCTCTTCCTCATCTTCACCACCCTCCCAGATTATGTTTTTAGACAACTCAAACTCATTTTCTGTGGAGAACACTCACTTTCAAGGGATTGTTTCTGCTGCGCTGAACCCGCAACCTAACAAAGGTGTTTCAGTTTCAACCCCAGAGACCGGAAAAAGATCATCAGAAAATCTGAACTATGAAACTAAAGGCCCCAAAGGCCATGGAAGCTCCAAGATATCCGGTGGTCACAGTCGGGATCATATCATCGCGGAAAGAAAACGGAGAGAGAACATGAGCCAGGGCTTAATTGCTCTAGCTGCTCTCATTCCAGGCTTAAAGAAGGTACTGTTCACTCTAAGCTACTGATTCAAATTAATCTCCAGAAATAAAATATGTTTTTTTTTATTATAAAAATATGCAAGTAAATACTATTTTTATATATAAAACTTTGTTTAACCTAATAATTATGTCAAATTGTTTTTAGTTAAATATTGTAAAGACAGAAAATCCTATTGAAGATGGTATTGTACTAAAATATGTTTAAATTTCTATTTAAAATTATAATTACAATATTCGTTTTATTTTAAAACGATCATAATTTTAGTATTTTAAAAAAAATTAAATATATTTTTATGAATAGTGATTTATTTTGAATGTTTATATTTATAACATTTTTCTTACATTAGTGTCAAAAATTTTAAAATGGTTGGAAATCCAGTTAAACCCAAAACAATAATTATCTTCACTCATGTTTACAAGATCCTTTCAACCAATATATTAATAGACTTCATGGAAATAATTTACAGCATTTACTACTATTTTTAAAAGTAATTCAATTAACTAAAGATATTAAAAAAAAAATAATGTATTATCATGCAATTATAAACAAGTACTGCATAAATGTCTTATTTAAAGGAATTGATTGATTCACCATTTACACAAATGATAGGAGATGTAAGAATCAAGCCATTTATGCTCTATTAGGTAAAAAAGAGAGAAAAAGAAACTAGCACAAGTGAAAAAAAAAAGAGTTTATTTATTATTAAAATACGTTATTCTTTATTAATATTGATATTATTTTTTAGTTATTTATTATTATTATTAGTATTATTATAAATTACATGCGTGATTGATTATAAACGTTTTATTTTTAACACATATTCTCAGTATTCTTTTCTATTCTTTTATCTTTTCCGTACAAAGTTGGTGATGTGACTTACTTTCTTATTTATTCACTTGCCTCACAAGTTTTGTTTATTTTTAAATATCTATATAAGATTTTTATATTTGAGTATAGAGAAAATATTAGTCGAAAAAAATTAAACATAATTTTATTAATAAACACAATAAGTTTTTGTGTTTATTTATTCTTTTAAGTATAATTTGGTTTGGAAACGGAAAAGAAAGAAATTAGTGTATTATACAAAGATAAAATAATTATAACTTATTTTTAAAATTATAAAATTATTCGTGTTATTATTTCTATTTTTTTTTTCAATTAAGCATGCTCATTGCACACAACACGAAATTAATATCAGAAAGGTTCATTGGATTGTAAGAAGAAAAGGTGGTTAACTGGGTAGGGTGAATAAACAGATGGACAAGGCTTCAGTGCTGGGAGAAGCTATCAAGTATGTGAAAGAGCTTCAAGAGCGTCTGAAAATTCTTGAAGAAAAGAACAACAAGAACAGAGATGAGAAGTCTGTGGTGGTGATGGTGAAGAAGTCATGGCTGAGCTACCACGATGGTTCACCTTCAGCCGCCGCCGATGGTGATAGGTGTTTCAGGGAAAGCCTCCCTCGTGTAGAAGCACGAGTGTCAGATAACGATGTGCTCCTTCGCATCCACTGCCAAAACCGAAAAGGTCTTCTGCTGAAAATACTTGTGGAGATTCAAAACCTTCATCTCTTCGTTGTGAATAGCAGTGTCCTGTCTTTTGGGGAGTCCATTATCGATATCACCATTGTTGCTCAGGTAAAGAAAAGCAAATACTTTTCTGGGTTCTTGATAATTTACAGTGATAAATGACTACCATTTTTGCAGATGGGGACGGAGTACAAGTTGACGGTAAATGACCTTGTAAAGAACCTACGCATGGCTACTTTGAAATCCATGTCATAACAAGAACATGTGGTGGTGCGGTAGGTGATAATATTAATAATACATCGGTGCACGGTTGTCCAAGAAATCATTGAATCTCAGACGCAGCATTCAATGTCCCTCTTTTCTATTTCAAAAAGGACAAATATATGTAACTTTTTTATATTATGTTTTGTTATTTTAATTAAAATCAAAGTTTCTTTTT
>Ga0209589_1010873_pt1 | contig 13087 bp, 11 predicted proteins | sample CowpeawhiteBW_FD_187525 | JGI IMG/M metagenome (GOLD analysis project Ga0209589, IMG submission 187525) | Root nodule microbial communities of legume samples collected from California USA - Cow pea white BW (SPAdes) (version 2) | ecosystem: Host-associated > Plants > Roots > Nodule | place: USA...
CCGCCGCCGCTCGAGCCCGCCCAAAACCTCGACCCGCATCGCCTGATGACCTTAAAGCTAGACTTAAGGTCACACGCTTCGCGAATTACCACCCGTCACGCAAGACGGTCCTCGTCGGAGGCGTACCTTGCGCTTCACCGCCTTCCCGAACGAAGTGCGGCGTCGTACTGGATTTGGCGGACCTTTATGAGACTACTCGCGCTGTCAAGTCGATGATCTTTTTGGCCGTCCCAGCCACATTTTGCCCTCGGCATCGACGACAACTCGCTCGATAACGGCTCGTGGTCGACGTCCTCAGCGGTTGGAGCGCCGAAACAGGCGGCGAGGCAATCTGAGTCTCTGATGGATCTGGATCAGGTCGTACTCGATCTAAGACACCTCAAAGAGCGGATGGCGCCTCTTATCTAAAGCGAGAAGTAGTCCTGCCGCTATCTGGATCCACACACAAGATTACGGAAGGTGCTCTCAACTATCTTCGCAAAACTGGTGGACAGACCCAGCAGCTTTCGCCGGAGAATTTTTTGAAATGGCTGCCTGCCGTCCCAACTTCTACTCGTGAGACAGATACGCCGCATACGCACTCTTCAAGCCATCATGAAGCGAGGTCGCCGCACACCAGCCCAGCTTTGTGAGACGGCTAACATCGAGCAGCTTGCGCGGCGTACCGTCTGGACGAGAGGTGTCGAAATCAACCTCGCCGATGTAACCGACAACGTCCGCCACGAGGCGCGCGAACTCGGCTATGGTAATATCCGCGCCCGTGCCGACGTTGATCAGCTCGGCACCTGAATAGGTTTTTATGATGTGCACGCACGCATCCGCCATGTCCTCGACATAGAGGAACTCGCGTCGGGGCGTGCCAGTGCCCCATACCATAACTCTGTTCGTGCCCGCGACCTTTGCCTCGTGAAAGCGGGCGATCAGGGAGGCGACCACGTGGCTGTACTCGGGATGGTAGTTATCTCCGGGGCCATAGAGATTGGTCGGCATCACGCTGATGAAGTCACTCCCGTACTGGTGACGATAGGCCTGCGCCATTTTGATGCCAGCGATCTTGGCGATCGCATAGGGCTCGTTGGTCGGCTCCAGCGGGCCAGTGAGCATTGAGTCTTCTCGCAGAGGCTGCGGCGCCAGTCTTGGATAGATGCAGGAAGAGCCGAGGAACATCAGCTTCTCAACGCCGCTTCGGTGGGCAGCGTGGAGAACGTTCGCCGCGATCGCGATGTTGTCGTAGATGAACTCAGCGCGCAGCGTGTCGTTGGCGACGATGCCACCAACTTTGGCCGCGGCAAGGAAGACGACCTGCGGACGGGCCTTCGCAAACCATTCAAACACGGCGGCCTGGTTACAGAGATCGAGCTCGCGCCGATCGACAGTCACGAGGCTTACGTCCTCCCGGGCGAGCCGGCGCACGAGCGCGCTGCCGACCATGCCACGATGGCCCGCGACGTAGACGCTCTTTCCTTTAAGTTCAAACGGTATGCTTGCCATGGGCCGCGTCCCGTTTCGCCTCGGCCAGGTCGCTCGTTACCATCTCCTCCACGAGCTGGGCAAAGCTCCGCTTCGGCTTCCAGCCGAGCACCTGACGCGCTTTGCTGGCGTCGCCGACGAGGAGATCGACCTCGGTCGGCCGGAAATACGTGGGATCGATCCGCACCACCGTCTTGCCGCTCGTGATATCAACGCCGGTTTCGTTGACCCCTTTGCCGCTCCATTCGATGCGCCTCCCGACCTGCGCGAAAGCGAGTTCGACCATCTCCCGCACCGAGCGCATTTCGCCAGTGGCGAGCACGAAATCCTCCGGTTTATCGGCCTGGAGGACCATGTGCATACCCTCAACATAGTCCCTCGCATGCCCCCAATCGCGCTTCGCTTCGAGGTTGCCAAGATAAAGCGTATCTTCCAGCCCGACCTCAATGCGGGCAACGCCGCGAGTGATCTTACGGGTCACAAAGGTTTCGCCGCGGATGGGACTCTCATGGTTGAACAAGATGCCATTGCTAGCAAACATGCCATAGGCTTCGCGATAGTTCACCGTGATCCAGTAGCCGTAAAGTTTCGCGACTCCGTAAGGCGACCGCGGATAGAACGGCGTGATCTCCTTCTGCGGAATCTCCTGCACCAAGCCGTAGAGCTCGGAAGTCGAGGCCTGATAGAACCGCGTCTCCTTCTCCATACCGAGAATACGGATCGCTTCCAGAAGCCGCAGCACACCAATCGCATCCGCATTGGCGGTATATTCCGGGCTCTCGAAGCTAACGGCGACGTGGCTCTGCGCGGCAAGGTTGTAGATCTCGGTCGGGCGAATTTGCTGCACCAGTCGGATCAGGTTGCTCGAATCCGTCATGTCGCCATAGTGCATTTGGAACGGTACGTTACCGACATGCGGATCCTGATACAAATGATCGACCCGCGCGGTGTTGAAGGAGGAAGAGCGCCGCTTGATGCCATGCACGATGTAGCCGAGCGACAGTAAATGTTCAGCGAGATAAGCGCCGTCCTGGCCGGTCACGCCGGTGATTAGAGCAATACGGTTACTCATGAGAAGCCGCGTTCCTGTCAATTCAGCCTGGAATCGGCGCTCTCCCTCGATCGAGAGCATTGCGCCCAAGGCGCCTTTTGGACTTGTGACCGTTCTCGGTCAAGACTGTCAACGGACGCCGGGAACCGGTCGGAAATTGCTGTCCCCTGGATTTTCCTAGCTGGCGCTCATTCCATTCACAACCAGGAGGTAGCGGAGAATGTCCTTGACAGAGGCTCTGAACTTCTGAAGTCCATTCTCGTCCAGCTAGACAAATAGAGCCGGCCGCGCCTGACGCAGAATGCCTGGCGATCGCGCAGCATGGCGAGCTCCGTACCTTGGACTGACTGCAAGGCTTTGAAATTAATACAAGGCTTTGAAATCCTGGTCTTCCGGCTCAAGCAGGATCACTCCCCGTGGGTGTCGACCCAGGTTGCGAAAGGCCGAGAGAAGGCCGACGTTTGCGCCCACATCGATCATCAGGGAGCCCTCCGCAACGAACTGTCTCAGCTCGTCGACTGCCTCGGTTTCCGGGTACTGCTGGTACCCAGGATAAAGCATCAGAAAGACAGGAGAAAGGCTGGATTTGACGCCGATCTCGCCCACGCCCCCTAACAACGTGACGCCGCAATATCTCGCGGGAGTTCCGAAACATTATTGCGCGCTGCCAATCCCACTAATATCCAGCCTACAACCAGTGGTTCGGCCACGCATTATCCTGGACGGGGGCGCTGAGGAGGGGATTTCAGCCCTGGAGTCTCGTGCCCGCGAAATTCACGCGAGGTTTCATCGCCCCTGAGGACTGCGTACCAGTCATTATTCGCCCCCCAGATTGGGGTTTCGCATGATGATCGTGATGGAGCGCATTCAGTCCTGAAGAAACCGCCCTTGGTTAAGCTGACCATTCGTCCCTTATATGGCCGTGCTAGGGTAGACTTCAGAAACTAATAGTGGCATTCGCTTTGCTGCAGGGGCCGGAGCACCGGTAGATACGAAATCCGGGATGAGCGAACTAATGACGCGTGTTTCGCATCTAACTTTGCGCAATTTCCTGATAGCGCTCCACGACCTGCTGGCGACCACGGCAGCGCTTTTTGCCGCCTTCTATCTGCGCTTCGAGGGCGGCGACGGCTTCTACGACCGCCTGCCGCTGCTGTTCCAGATCCTGCCCTACTTCCTCGCCTTCAGCGTGGTGGTGTTCTTCGTCTCCAACCTGACCACGACGAAATGGCGCTTCATCTCGCTGCCCGACGCGCTGAACATCATTCGCGCGGCGACCGTGCTGACGGTCGCCCTGCTCGTGCTCGACTACATCCTCGTCGCCTCTAACGTCCGCGGCGCCTTTTTCCTCGGCAAGGTGACGATCGTCCTTTACTGGTTTCTCGAGATCTCCTTCCTCAGCGCGCTGCGCATGGCGTATCGCTATTTCCGCTATACGCGAGTGCGCCGCCATGCCAGGATAGATCATGCCGCGCCGACGCTGCTGATTGGCCGCGCCGCGGATGCCGAGGTGCTGCTGCGCGGCATCGAGAGCGGGGCGATCAAGCGGATCTGGCCGGTCGGCGTATTGTCACCGTCGCCTGCCGATCGCGGGCAATTCATCCGCAACCTGCCGGTGCTGGGCGGCATCGACGATTTCGAGGACGTCATTGCGGACTTCGCCAAACGCAACAAGCCGATCGCCCGCCTCGTGATGACGCCGTCGGCATTCGAGCCGGAGGCCCATCCGGAATCGATCCTGATGCGGGCACGCAAGCTGGGTCTGATCGTCAACCGGATGCCCTCGCTGGAGAGCGGCGACACACCGCGGCTCACGGCCGTCGCAGTCGAGGACCTCCTGCTGCGGCCGAGCGAGAGGATCGACTATGCGCGCCTGGAAGCGCTGATCAACGGCAAGGCGGTGATCGTCACCGGCGGCGGCGGCTCGATTGGTTCGGAGATCTGCGAGCGCGTTGTGGCCTTCGGCGCCGCGCGGCTCCTGATCGTGGAAAACTCGGAGCCGGCGCTCTACGCGATCACCGAAGCGCTTGCCGCGCAGGGCGCGGCAGCTGAGATCGAAGGGCGGATCGCTGACATTCGCGACCGCGAGCGCATCATGCGCCTGATGGCGGAGTTCAAGCCTGATATCGTGTTCCACGCCGCGGCGCTCAAGCACGTTCCGATCCTCGAACGCGACTGGAGCGAAGGCGTCAAGACCAACATCTTCGGCTCGATCAACGTCGCGGATGCCGCCGTGGCAGCCGGCGCCGAGGCGATGGTGATGATCTCGACCGACAAGGCGATCGAGCCGGTGTCGATGCTCGGCCTGACCAAGCGCTTTGCTGAAATGTACTGCCAGGCGCTGGACCACGACCTCGCCGCCGCGGCGCGCGGGGCCAAGCCGCCGATACGGCTGATCTCGGTCCGGTTCGGCAACGTGCTGGCCTCGAACGGCTCGGTGGTGCCGAAGTTCAAGGCCCAGATCGAGGCCGGCGGCCCGGTGACCGTGACGCATCCCGACATGGTGCGCTACTTCATGACCATCCGCGAGGCCTGCGATCTCGTCATCACCGCAGCCACGCATGCGCTGGGGACGCAGCATTCGGACGTCGCCGTCTACGTGCTCAACATGGGGCAGCCGGTCAAGATAGTCGATCTCGCCGAGCGCATGATCCGCCTTTCTGGACTGCAGCCCGGGTACGACATCGAGATCGTGTTCACCGGCATGCGGCCGGGCGAACGCCTGCACGAAATCCTGTTCGCCTCGGAGGAGCCGAGCCGCGAGATCGGCGTCGCCGGGATCATGGCCGCGCAGCCGAACGAACCGCCGATGCAAACGCTGCGCAAATGGATCGCGGCGCTGGAGCAGGCGATCGCGCGCGACGATCGCGCGACCATCAGGACCATCCTGAAGGACGCGGTGCCCGAATTCGGGTCGACCGCGGCCTGATGATGCAGCCTAAAGGCAAGATCGTCGTCGCGAGCCAGCATTACCCGCCTGACCCGAGCACGACGGCGGCAATCATGGCCGAGATCGCCTGTCGGCTCGCCACCGAGCACGAGGTCGTCGTGCTGTCGGGCTCGCCGGGCGCGTTGCCGGACGCGCAGACCGGCCCGGCCAAGCCGCGCGTCGTCGCCATCAGAAACCGGATGGCAGGCAAGGCGGCGCTGGTACGGCGCGGCGTCTCCGAGCTGTTGTTCGCGGCGCGCGCGCGTTCTTCGCATTGATGCGGGAGCTGAGGGGAGGCGACGTCGTGCTCACGGTCACCGCGCCGTTCATGCTGCCCTATGCGGTGGTAGCGGCGGCAAGGGTCAAGGGCGCGCGCTCGGCGCTGATCATGCACGATCTCTTTCCCGACGTGCTGGTGATGGCGGGCCTCCTGAAGCCCACCTCGTTCGTGACGCGGACGATGCGCGCCGCCAACAGCCTGATGTTCCGCGCGCTCAATGCCGTCATCACCATCGGCCGAGACGCGGAGCGGCCGCTGCTCAGCTATTCCGGGATGAGACGGAGCAAGATCCGCTTCATCCCGAACTGGGCGACGCTCGCGCCCGCGCCGCGGCCGGTCACGTCCGACAATCCGTTCCGCAAGGCGATTCCCGCGCGCTTCATCGTCGGCCTGTCGGGCAATCTCGGCTTCACCCATGATCGGGAGATCGTGTTCGAAGCGGCGCGGCTTTTGAAGGACGAAATGGACATTCACTTCCTGCTGTCCGGCTGGGGCATCGGTTTCGAACGGCTGAAGGAGTTGCAGGCGGCGGCGAACCTCTCCAATGTCTCCTTTGTCGGGCGCGTCGAGGATTCCGAGCTCGAAGCATTTCTGGCCTCTGCCGATCTCTGGATCATTCCTTACCGGAAGAACGTTGCGGGCGTGTCGGTGCCGAGCCGCTTCTACAATCTGCTAGCGGTCGGTCGTCCGGTGGTGCTGGTGTCCGAGCCGGAGGCCGAGGCCGCCTTGACCGTGGTGGAGAACGCGCTCGGCTGGGTCGTGACGCCGGGCCGCGCCGATCTGCTTGCTGCGGCGATCCGCGCGGCGTCCCGTTCCGACAACGGCAGCATCGCGGCGCGTGCGGTGAAGGCAGCAGCGCGATTCGACCGGGCGACCGCGATGAACGCCTATGCGGTGCTGATCGACGAATTGTTGCGCAACCCCGACCTTCTGGAGCAACGATGAGCAACGCGCAACGTTTTCGCCGTCTAGGATAAAGCCGATGTGCCCACCGCCAGCCGCAATCCCTCGGTCATGCTGAGCGGCGGTCTCCAGCCAGTCGACAGCGCGGCGGAAGTGTCAACTTCCATGGATCCTAACAGGCTGTGGCGCAGCTCCGGCCGGATCGTCCGAAGAACGAGCTCTAGCGCCGAAGGAGGAACTGGCAGAAGAATGGCGGGCTTATTCATGGCCTCACCGATGCGGCGAACGAAAGTAGCGGTCGAGATCTGCTCGTCGTCGGCAACCAGGTAGACCTGATACACCGGACCGGGTCCAAGTCGACTAGATGCGCGACAAAGGACACGAGATTCTGCACGCTGATGAATGCCCGCTTGTTGTCGACAAGGCCAAGCGGAAGCGGAATCCGCCGCCTGATCGCGCCGACAAGGTGACGAAAATTGCCGAGCGCTTCGCGTCCATACACCAGCGGCGGGCGCACTACAGCTATCCGCATCCTGGATTGAGCCGCGAGGTGCTGCAGAGCAGCCTCCGCGGCGGCCTTAGTCTGTCCGTAGATACCGCGCGGCACCGCTACGTCGTCTGGTTTGAAAGGCTGACGCCCGTCGGTCGAGCTTCCATTGACCAGGATCGTGCTCAGAAACACGAACCTGGATACCCCCGCCCGCGCTTGGGCCAATTGCATAGTTCCTTGCGTATTCACCGCGTCGTAAAGCTCACCGGCGTGCTCTTCGTTGGGGTGGTGCACCCGGGCGGCCAGATGGATCACCGAGTCCACTCCCGCAAGCGCCGCGTCCCAATCGGTGGTAGGTCCGATCAGACCGACCACGACATCGTCCTCCCCGGCCCTTCCGTCGCGCAATGCCCGGCGCACGCGATAACCCCTGCTATTTAGCAAGGGGACGAGATTGCGCCCGATAAATCCGGTTGCACCGGTGACGAGAATGACCGGTCGATTCATGGCGATGCGCACTCCAATGGGTACCGGTCAATGCGGATGGGCTCGGACGGCCTGCTTGATGGTCGAGACGAAGCTTTCGGCGAATTCCCGAACGCGCTCGCCCAGCTGATCATTCATCTCGCGCACGACGAAGGAAGGATGCTCAAAAGCCCGCAGATGGGCGGCGAGCGCGGCGGCATCATCCGTGCCGAAATAACGTGCGCGCTGTTCTGCCTGTTCACGGTGCACGTCGATGTCGGACAATATCATCGGAACGCCGAACGACTTGGCTTCCTCAACTGTTGTGCTCCAGCCCTCGAAGCGAGACGGATTGATCAGTGCTCCGCAGGCACGCAGAAGGGCGTAGACATCGGCGAGCGGGATCATGCCCAGATACCTGAACTGCTGAGCCAGACCGCGGTCTGCCACTTCGCGCAGAATTTGATCCAGATATTCCGGCTCATTCGGATCGCCCCCGCCGGATGCCACGACAACTGGATGGACGCCACGCTGCCCAAGCAAGGCAAGCGCGTCCAGAATGATCCTGTGATTCTTGTGGCGCCAGAACTGATTGGGGACATAGAAGTACGTTCTCGGCAGATCGTATTTCTGAAGCACCTCGAGTGGATCCAGCTTGAGCAGATCGGCTGAAGGCTCGCTGGCGAACCTCACGATGGCGGTCCGGCCCTTGGTACGCGGATAGTAAAAAAGGCAATCGCGCTCGGCGCTGCGGCTACTCAGAATAATAGTGCGGCCGGACAGGACCTGCAGTTGAAAACCCACTTCACGCCGTCGTCTCGCCTTGTTCGAGAAGAGATGCGGCAGCTGCCGATGCTGGAAGTCAGGAATCCAGGCTACGGTCGGATAGGGAGACTTCCATCCGAAGAAGCGGGCGTTCTCCCAGACCGCATTGATTTTGTGATCGCGAAAGCTTGAGATCGCGCCGCAATCCTGGGCGAACATGGTCGGCAGTAACGATGTCATCGCGGGACGATCGAAATGCACCGAGCAGACAGTCTCGGCATCCGGGATCTTGCGGATGGTTGCGAGTTCGCCGGCATCATGACCTTCCCCCGCGAACACTACCGGCGAAATCGCGCCCGGGCGGTATTTCGCGAGCGCATGAAACAGATTGAGTTGATAGTTAAAGCCTCCCGCCCAAGCCTGGCGAGAAATCAAGGTGAAGGCGACTCGAATGGGACGGGCGTTGATCAACGGGCCTGCCCCTTGAACCAGCTCACATAGTGGGTAATGCCGTCCTGGACCGGGATTTGCCAGCTGAACGGTATGGCCGCAAGCTGCCCGACGTCCGCGACCAAGCTCAAGGGATCGCCCGCACGGACCAGGCCCGAAAACCGAACTGCTATATCGCCGCCCCAGGCCTTGGTCACCATATCGGCGATCTCGGCAACGCTAGTAGGGATCCCACTGCCGCCGTTCAGCACCTTTAAGGGCGCATCGTCAGCTCGTGCGAGCCGCGCAAGCAGCCGGACGACATCCCGCACATCGATCCAGTCACGCGCTTCCTTGCCAGTGCCGCCAAGCACGACTTCGCGCTGGCCTCGTCCAAGCCGCACGCAGAGGTCCCACAACAGCTGTTTGCGCGGAGCGGGACCGTAAACCGAAAACAATCGGAGGATGGTCGCGCGGATCCCGAACGAATCCGTGTAGCTGCGGCAAAGCTGCTCCATGATTAGCTTGTGATGACCATAGGGTGACATCGGCTGCGTGTTGGCCTGCTCCGAAATCGCGCCGGCATGATGCGCACCGTACACGGCAGCGCTGGAGACCACGACCAGCCGGCACTCGCGTGCGGAATGGCGCAGCCATTCCAGCAGGCTCGCCGTCGCGCCCAACGGTACGGGAGAAGTCCTCGTAAGGCTGCTCGATCGATCGCGCCACCGATGAACCGCCGGCCAGGTGAAAGATCGCGCTGGGAAAGCCCCCGCGCGCGTTTGGTTCACGAGCCGCCTGAGCGCAGCCGTTCCTTTGAACTTGCGGCGGGTCCAGAATTTCACCGCCGACAGGCCGAGTGGAGTTCCGCTGGTGGTGACGACCAGACTCGAATGCATCAACACGCCGCACAAGGTGCGGGTGGTGGGTTGTCCGGCTTTATAGCGCCCAGCATTGATGGTCTTTGTGTAGCCGATCTTGCCGGGCGACTCGCGACTGTAGATGAACTCGGTCGTATCCTGCAGGATCAGGACAGGCCCTTCGCTGGCTTTGAAACGCGCTGCAGTCGCAGCGAAATGTCCCGCCATCACGCCGTGTTCGGTGACGCGTGGATTGTCGAAAAATCTATAGGCCGCCTTCGTCGCCGCCCAATGCGGATTCCGCTCGATGTCGCCCAGCATTCCGAGATGATCTCGCCCACCTTTCCGATTTGAAGTCCGCCCACCCATTCCGAGATGATGTCGCCCACCGTTCCGGGATGATGTCGCCCGGGTGACGAGGCCTCTTCTGGCTCCCTTAGGGTCAACCTTTCGGCTTTGCGAAGGGGGACCCTGGATGCCGACGGAGAGGCTTGCGATGCGCCGTGTGCGCGATGTGATCAGGATGAAGGCGGCTGGGCTGCCGAGCCGCGAGATTGCGCGGCGGATGGGCGCGGCGCCCTCGACAGTGCGGCTGACCATCCGGCGGTTCGAGGCCGCAGGCCTGCGCTGGCCGTTGCCCGACGAACTCACGGACGCAGCCCTGGAGGCCCGCCTGTTCGCCAAGACCGGCAACGGCAACCGGCAGGGTCATCGCCGCATCGCCGAGCCCGACTGGGCGGCGGTGCACCGCGAGCTCAAGCGCAAGCACGTGACGCTGTCGATCCTGTGGGAGGAGTACATCGGCGCCGAGCCCGGCGGATACCGGTACTCGCGCTTCTGCGAGCTTTACCGCGCCTGGGAGGGACGCCTGTCGGTGACGATGCGCCAGGCGCACGCGGCCGGCGACAAGCTGTTCGTCGACTACGCGGGCGACGGCGTGCCGGTGGTGGTCGACCGCCTCACCGGCGAGCGGAGGACGGCCCAGGTCTTCGTCGCCGTGCTCGGCGCCTCGAGCTTCACCTACGCGCAGGCGACGTGGACGCAGGGGCTCGCCGACTGGATCAGCGCCCATGTTGGCGCCTTCGCGGCGATCGGCGGCGTCCCGGCGCTCTTGGTGCCTGACAACACCAAAGTCGCAGTCATCAAGGCGAGCCTCTACGACCCGCAGATCAATCGCACCTATGCGGAGATGGCCGCGCATTACGGCACGGCCGTCTTGCCGGCGCGACCGCGCAAGCCGCGCGACAAAGCCAAGGTCGAGCAGGCCGTCCTCATCATCGAGCGCTGGCTGCTCGGCCGCCTGCGCCACCGCGTCTTCTACAGCCTCGCTGAGGTCAACGCAGCGATCGGCGAGTTGCTCACCAGGCTCAACGAGGAGCGGCCGATCCGACGGCTCGGCGTGACGCGCCGCCGGCTGCTCGAGGAAGTCGACCGGCCGGCGCTCAAGCCGTTGCCGGCGAGCCCCTACGTCCTCGCCGAGTGGCGGATCCGCCGCGTCAGCCTCGACTACCACGTCGAGGTGGAGAAGCATTACTACAGCGTTCCGCATCGCTTCGCGCGTGCCGAGGTCGAGGTGCGGTTCACCGCCCGCACCGTTGAGATCTTCCACAAGGGCGAGCGGATTGCCGCGCATCAGCGCATGAGCGGCAATCACAAGCACACCACCGTGCCGGAGCACATGGCCTCCAGCCATCGCCGCTACGCCGGCTGGACCATCGGGCGCATCCGTCAGAACGCCGCCGCGATCGGCCCGGCGACCAGCGCATTGTGCGACCTCATTCTCGACGAGCGCTCGCACCCCGAACAAGGCTTCCGCGCCTGCCTCGGCATCCTCAGACTCGCCGCCTCCTATGGGCGCGAACGGCTGGACGCGGCGGCTGCGCGGGCGATCGACATCGGCGCGCGCACCTATGGCTCGGTCAAGTCGATCCTCGCCAACAATCTCGATCGGCGTCCTGCTCACCAGCGCTCCGCGGACGATGCGCCGATCCTACATGCCAACATCCGCGGACCGCGCTACTACAATTAGGAGACCATCCCTTGCTCACCCATCCGACCCTCGACCGCCTCAACGCCCTCGGCCTCCACGGCATGGCCAAGGCCTTCGCCGACATCGAAGCCGCCGGCGAGGCTGGCAGCCTCGGTCACGCCGAATGGCTTGCTCTGCTGCTCGAACGTGAAGCCTCGCTGCGGCACGACAAACGGCTCGCCACTCGCCTGCGCTACGCCAAGCTGCGCCAGCAGGCGTGCGTCGAGGACATTGACTACCGCACCCCGCGCGGCCTCGACCGCCCACTGTTTGCCAAGCTTGTCGAGGGACGCTGGATCGACGACCATGCCAACCTGCTGATCTGCGGCCCGGCCGGCGTCGGCAAGAGCTGGCTCGCCTCGGCGCTCGGCCACAAGGCCTGCCGTGATAATCGCTCCGTGCTCTATCAACGTGTTCCGCGGCTGTTCGATGACCTCGCTCTCGCGCGCGGCGACGGCCGCCATCCACGCCTATTGCGCGGCCTCGGCCGTGTCGATCTGCTGATCCTCGATGATTGGGGGCTCGAGCCGCTCGATGCCGGCGCCCGTCATGACCTCCTGGAAATCCTCGAAGATCGCTACGGTCACCGTTCCACCATCGTCACCAGCCAGCTCCCCGTGGACCAGTGGCAGACGCCGTGCTCGATCGCCTCGTCCACAATGCCCATCGGCTCGACCTCACCGGCGAGAGCCTGCGCCGAACTCGGCAATCCGCCCGAAAGACCTGAGCCCGTAACGCTGTGGACATGCCGCTTCGCTTGGACAACGCCAGGCGTTGCGCACATGCCCACAGCAACCGCAACAGAAGCAGAAGAAGTTCAAGCCGCGATTCCAGGTTGACCACGCGGCTCGCCAAATGCCAGAGAAGCTACCGCCAGAACGCCTCGTCACCGGGCGACTTCAAATCGGAAAGGTGGGCGACATCGTCTCGGAATCCCCGAGCGACTTCATATCGGTACACCCGGGCGACTTCGTCGGAATCCGCACCAATCGCCGCACGCCGCCGGAACCGGCTTACCCGGGGCGGCGGAAAGCTGCTCCAGCAACCGTCGTAAACGGCGCTGCAAACGCTTATCGGGAAGACTCGCCGCCGCCACCTCGGCATCTTGCCAGCCGGCCGGGCCGGGCTCCGATCCAACATTCATCCATGACGCCCCAGTGATTCGGCGTCATGGACAGAATCACGCCAGATTCAGACTGGGCAAGCCCGCTCGAAGATGTGGGTAATTGAAAGCCGGCGAAGGCCGCCTTGTGTAGTTTGCGAGGCGGCCTGAGGATTTGACCATGAGTCTAGCACTACTTTGGCAGATTGTTGATTTTGGCGCGTTTTATAGGATTCCCGAATCAATTTTTCAATGATTCATGGGTGGTCGGCTCTTGGAGGGCTGACCATGCCGGGATGGGAAGACGAACTCGA
>Ga0209589_1010879_pt1 | contig 13078 bp, 9 predicted proteins | sample CowpeawhiteBW_FD_187525 | JGI IMG/M metagenome (GOLD analysis project Ga0209589, IMG submission 187525) | Root nodule microbial communities of legume samples collected from California USA - Cow pea white BW (SPAdes) (version 2) | ecosystem: Host-associated > Plants > Roots > Nodule | place: USA...
GCAGCCAGTGAACCGCCCATCCATGAAATCTGTCATACAAATGCTAGAAACTAAAGAGGAAGATCAGTTAACTGTGCCTCCTAATCCATTTCATTCAACAACTTCAACTACTGCTAGTTTCACTTCAGCAAGAAGACCTTTGGAGTTGGAAGCGATTCAAGAATAAGAGAATAGTTACATTAACAAAGATGTGTTTTATTGATTTATTATCATAGGATGTTAGTATTTCAAGGTTGTGAAAGGGATAGTTGAAGGGATAGAGAAAATGTGTAGATAGTAGATTGTGAAAGTAGTAGTTGGAGAAATGTATTTTGTAGTTGAGAGTAATTGTATTAGATGTTGTGTTAATTGTTCTTAATTGTTACAAATGGTAGGATACATGGGTATTTATAGACCCATAGATTATTCTAGAAACTCCTAGCTAGAACTTATGCAAATACTTCTAGAGTTCTCTACATAGTACAATGTTCTTGAATTTTCTTCCTATCCTAAACTTTTCTCCAATACTCTAGAAGTTTCATTACATTTCAATAACTCTATCTTAGATTTTTCTAGATTGTTCTAGAATTTGCATCATACTTTAATACTCCTCCTTCATGCAAATCCGATGATCCATACAGGCCCGACGACCCGAATAAGCCCGATGACAAGGACGGGCCAAAAGACCCGAACGGGCCCGACAACCCGAAAGGGTCCGACGACCTAGACGGGCCCAACGACCCGAACGAGCCCGAAGACCCAGACGGGCCCGGTGACCCGGATGGGCTCGGCGCCCCGGAGGAGACCGGATGAGACCTTTCTGAGTTATTGCGCCCGTTCGGTTCGTTGGGCCTGTCCATGTTGTTTAGGCCTGTTTGGGTCGTTCGGCCCGTTCGGATCATTGGGCCTGTCGAGGTCGTTGGGCCCGACCGGGTCGTCAGGCCTGACTGGGTCGTCGGACCCGTCTGGGTCGTAATGCACGATCGGGTCGTCGTGCCTATCCAGGTAGTCGGGCCCATCTTGGTCGTTGGGCCCGTTTGGGTCGTTGGGCTCGTCCGGGTCGTCAGGCTCGTTCTGATCGTTGGGCTCGTCAAGGTCGTTGGGCCCGTTCGGGTCGTCAGGCCTATCCGGGTCGTCGGGCCCGTCCGAGTCATCATGCACATCCGGGTCTTCGTGCCCGTCTAGGTAGTCGAGCCCGTCTGGGTCGTTGGGACCGTCGGGCTCGTTTTGATCGTTGGGCCCGTCGTGGTTGTGGGACCCGTTCGGGTCGTAGGGCCTATTCGGGTCGTCGGGTCCATGCGGGTTGTCATCCACATCCGGGTCGTCGTGCCCGTTCAGGTACTCGGGCCCATCAGGGTCGTTGGGCCCATTCGGATCGTCGGGCCCATCCGGGTCATCGGGCTCGTTTTGATCGTTGGGCACGTCGGGGTCGTTTGGCCCGTTTGGGTCGTCGGAACTGTCCGAGTCGTCGGGCCCGTCTGGGTCATCGTGCACATTCGGGTCGTCGTGCCCATCCAGGTTGTCTGGCCCGTCCAGGTTGTTGCGCCCGTCCGGGTCGACGGGTAGTCTAGGTTGTACGGCCTGTTTGGGTCGTTAGTCCCATCCGGCTCGTCGGGCTCGTCGGGCTCGTTTGGGTCATCGTGCACATTCGGGTCATCGTGCCCATCCGGGTTGTCTGGCCCATCCAGGTTGTTGGGCCCGTCCGGGTCGACGGGTAGTCTAGGTTGTACGGTCTGTCTCGGTCGTCAGTCCCATCCGACTCGTCGGGCTCGTCGGGCTTGTTTGGGTTGTCGAGCCTGTCGTGTCGACGGGCCCATCTGGGTCGTCAGGCCCGACTTTGTCGTAAGACCCGTCCGGGTCGTCGGGTCCATACGGGTCGTCAGGCACGTTTGGGTCGTCGGGCTTGTTTTGGTCATTGTGCTTGTCAGGTTTGCCGGGCTCGTACAGGTCTTTGGGCTCGTACGGGTCGTTGAGCCCATCCATGTCGTTGGGCTCGTCCGTGTTGTCGGGTTTGTCCTGGTTGTCGGGCCTGTCTGGGTCGTCGGGCCCGTTCGGGTCGTTGGGCCTGTTTAAATCATTGTTCCCGTTCGAGTCGTCGTTCTTGTTGAGGTCGTGGGGTAGGTCTGGGTCGTTAGACCTATTCGGGTCGTCGTGCTTGTTTGGTTCGTTGGGCCTGTCCCACAAATAGTAATATATTTTAAAAAATAATATATTTTTCATGTGGAAGATGAAAGTCCATGGGTTGGTCCTATCCCACAAGGCTTTTATAGGGTTTTTGGCCTTGTGGGCCTCTTTGTTGGGGGCTTTTTTTCAATGTGAGCTTTTTTGGCCCTAACCCACATGGGCCAGGGCCAAACCCTGTGGACTGGGCCAAATTGACACCTCTAAATATAGGCATCTAGTGTAGAGATTTTTATTCTCTGTATGTAGATAAAACTTGCCAATACCAATTAAGCAAATAATGTTGAGGGACTTAAATACTATCACATAAGACTTAAATACTACCACCTTATACAACTTATGAAGTTCATTTAACTTTACCAAATCAATGACTTACAAATTGAAGGAAAGAATGATCACAAACAAGTTATGATTTGTCTAACATTTTTTGGTAAAATACTATGAATAGCCATTTGTAACAATTGTTGCATTAAGATGTGGGAGTCGTGAGACTTCGGTCTAATGAGCTTCAAGTCCCACATCAACACTATAAGTTCTTAATATTTAAAGAGTATCCTTGTTGGACCTTGACACTCTTTACAAAAACTTATCTTTTCTTGTTTGGACATAGTATGCAAGGGGCAAAAAGGTACGTTTACCAACTGCCAATGGTGCCAAGCAAATCCAAATGAGCATTTCACTAGTGGAAAAGGGAGAATCTATGACGACTTATTGAGCCACCTGTCATAATAAGTTGACCGGTGGCATTTTTGTAATAAAAGTAACAATTATTATGACAGGTGAGAGGGGATCTACCATAATAAGTGAAAAGAGGAAACTTATTATGACGGGTGCAGTAGACCTATCATAATAAATAGATGCGATGGCAAAATTGAAATATGTTAAAAATATATTATGATAGATTTTGGGAGACCTGTCATAATATCTAAATCCCTAATTTTTCCATTCCCTCATCTCTCTTTCTCACCTCCCTTCTTTCTCAAAGTAGTTTCATTTCTCTTTCTCGTCCACCTTCTTTCTCAACTAGTCCATGTTGCGTTCGTCGTCTCCCTTCATTCTCAAACAGTCGACGCGACCTTCGTTTCTCATTGTCGTAGCTTCCACAAGCATTGTCATCATTAGCCTATCCCAACGATGTTGTTTGGAGCGTTTTTTGATGATGTCATTCGTCGCGTCATTTGCCCTCGTTGCCACACTAGTGATTCTGCCATCGTTTTGACAGGTTTTCCCTCTTTCGTTCACTTAGTTTGCACATGTCTGTCGGGCTATGGTTATACTTTGGAGTGACTGAGAATTGCTTTGTCATTTTAATGTGTGTTGCAATTGTTACCCTGTGTTGGCATCATATTGAATCTTAAAGGCGTTTCTAGATTGGTTGAAATGTTACACGGGAATGAATGCTTATCTTAGGTTGTAATGCTTGCGTTTGGTTTAAAGTTTTAATTTGGTTGGTTTTTGATTCATCCAAAAATTTTATCCTTGTTACTCGGTTTGCTTTTTTTCCTTATTCGAAAGTTTTGGGGAATTATGGGTTTAATTTTAATTACCCTATCTTGTGACTTAAGAATTTATCTGTAGGTGCTAAGTTTAGGGGTCATCTTTTATTTTTATTTGGCTCATTCATGAAATTTTAAATCCCATTTTGATTTGCAAAATAATTGGTTGGACTGATTTCAATGGAATTTGTTTCATACATACAGAAGCAAACAACATGCATTACCCAATTTTTTTTAGTAGAAATGTTCGGTGACTAAATTTCACTGATTGATTATAATTATTTTATTTATAATAGAAATTGTTTTAGTAATTAATGATTTTTTATTTTGTAAATTGATTATTATAATGATTAACAAATTTTTTATCACTGATATTTGTGGTTGTTAATAGAGGCTTTTTTTTTGTAGTGAAGATTAAATGTTGTAGAAAAATAGTCCATTCTTTTTAAATAATTTATTTGTGAATTTAAAATTAATAAAAAAACTATTTTTAAAATTTAAATTTACAACAAAAGAAACCTATTGTTTTTAATCGATTATTTTCACAAAAGAAAGTTGCTATGATTTTTATTTTCATAAAGATTTACTGTGGATAGTTTTTATAGGAACTTTGGCAAGAAATTTATTTTTAAATTTTACAATCATTAACTATTTACAAACAAATTATCTATCAATTAAAACGGACAATATATACAATAATAAATTACTTTTCTTACATATTCTAAGAAATCTATAAAAAAAAACTCGACAAACATTTGTCTCTCCTAAAATATGTGTGAACATGATTATGGAGATCGAAGTAAATTTGAGCAAAATTATAAATTTGGTTATCCATATTTTATACTTCAAAATATAAAAACAAAGGAGAATAAATTATACAAATGACATATTATATATGAGCATATTCAACATGTCAAAAATTATTCCCTATTTCTGATTCTGTAGAGTACTAGAATAACTAATAAATTCACTTGTTATTGTTTGTTTGGAGTTTTCCGCAGCTTCATATGGATATAAAGAAAAATTTGGAGGAATTTCCAAGTTTTCTATATCTCCTTCGAGCATTTCTACTACTTTATTCATAGAGGGACGATCATTTGGATTCATTTGTATACACCATAGTGCAATTACAATAATCTTCTTTGCTATTTTCTTTTCCTCTTCTGTGATACCTTCTAGTTCTATATCTTTTTGTTCTCTAATGTTTTCATAAATCCAAGAGGGAAAGTAAATTTGGCTTGAATGCTCTACTTGGGGATTCAAGTTTTTCCTTCTACTTGCCATTTCCATCAAAAACATCCATCAAAAACATTCCAAAACTATAAACATCAGACTTATGAGATATTCTCCCAATGTTTTTATAAAACAATTCTAGAGCCATATATCCGATTGTTCCTCCCACTGTTGTCGTGGTGACAATGCTATTATCTACCAGATATAGCTTTGCCAATCCAAAATCAGATACCTTTGGAATGAAATCATCATCAAGTAGAATATTGTGTGGCTTTATATCAAAATGCAAAATTTGCATCTCGCATCCATGGTGGAGATAAGCAATTCCTCGAGCTATCCCAATTGACATATTATATATTTTGTCATAACCAAAATCTACACTTTGGTCTTTAGAAAAAATAATTTTATCAAGAGATCCATTGGACATGAATTCATAAACAAGAGCACGTCTTGAACCCTCAACACAAAATCCAATTAAGTGTAATATGTTTTGATGATGTATTCTTCCAATGGTAGCAACTTCATTGATAAAGTCATGTCCATTACCTTTTGATTTACCTAGCATTTTTATTGCCACACAAGTTCCACTAGATAATTTTCCCTTGAACACCGAGCCATAACCTCCTTCACCCAATTTTTCTTTGAAACCTTTAACCATCTTCTTGATTTCCTTTTATGAGTATCTAATAGGCATCAAGTTATTGTGTTCTAGATAATTTTCAATATTTTCATACATTGATAAATGCCTTCTCCGCCATTTGTATATCAAAATCACAATAAGTAATGTCACCGCAAACAAAAATCTGAGTAGCAAGAATAATGGTAAAGCATAGCGTCCAATGATAAATGATATTGATGCAAAGCTAAGGTCTACTTTTTCAAATATTAGGTTCCCTTCTTTTATTGTTGCATGGAGTCCTGAAAAATAAAATTACAAATGTAATTGTGAAGAAAAAATGTGTAAGTCGGCACCATATAAGTAGAACTTCCTAAATCTGGTTAATAAAGTGAGAAGAGTTCATGTTAAAAGTTCACTTATGAAATTATATAATTACTTTTAAAGTTTGTACATAAGTATAACTTCCTGAATTCGCCTACTAAAGTAAGGAGAGGACAATGTTAAAAGATCAATTATAATAATTATATTATTAATTTTAAATTTTGTTATATGAGAGTATTTTGATTTATCATAATTTTGAGTCATTGTTTTTTAATCAATAACTAGACTTTATTTCTAAATTGCTCTATTTTAAGAGTGTGAAATCTAGTTTCTATAAAGGTTTTTATTAGACGAAGTTCTAGAGACTATCATACACAAATTGTTATAATAAATGTTCTATTAAAAAGCCAGCATATAACTAATATTATTTTTAGCATAAACAAGTAGAACAATTTACCTGTCCAAACATAAGTCACAAAATCTGCTAGAAAAGTATACCTAAATGAGTAAATAGAGGGAAAAATATTTGTTTGATAAGAAAATTAATTAACATGGGATATTATAACAAAATATATTTGTTAAAATAAAACATTAATTTGGTTTCCAAAATTCGATAACAAATAATAATAACATTAAAAGAAAAATAAACTTTGTTTCTAAAATTTGATACCAACCATCAACTTAGTAATAATAAGAACACCAAAAGAAAAAAAAATTGTTTGTAAATTATATCAAAAAATTTAGTTCTTATGCTGCTACATATTAGTCAATTCATGTCAACATGAAAGAGGGACAAATATAGATTTATTAATTAAAAAGTAAGATATGTTTAGCAATGTTTTATTACTTGATTAATAAATATGAAATGATATATATTTGTAGAGTTTATAAATAATGGAAAAGTATATAGTTGAATAAAGTAATGACACATCCAAATCAAAGAGCAGATAAATTAAGGTGGTACTATTCTTACATGGTGGATAAGCTAGCACTTGAAACCATATCCCTGTACCTGAAAATATCATTTTCAGAATTATTTTTATCACTTTAATACCGCATAGAAAAAATACATTTTAACACGTTTCTACATTTATTTAACACATTATTTCTGCTCTCCCATTATAAAAATCATGTAAAAAAAATATATAAGTGTCATCTTATCATTGCCCCACTGCATAATGCCATAAGGGAAATACCCAATAACAAGTTTCAAAAATTATTATTATTTAAAACTTCTAACGCCTGTATCTTCTTTTCTAAATTTATGTAAAGCATACAATTAATGAACAGAGTGACGTATTAGTCACAAAAAAAAAATATAAATATAGACATGGGAAGCTTTGCTTAGAAATATCTCAAATTAGTTTTAACACGATGGGTTTGGTGATCATTGATAATATATATGTATATAGTTATCATGTATAATGATATATAATTGAAGAAATTTAAATTTTAATTTAACTTGAATTTGAGTTCCTTTACCACATTCCGTTTGCAGTAGTCCGAATATATCGTTGCAGAAGAGGGTGCATTGAAGCTTGAGGATGGAAGAGTCGAAATAGCACTCGCCATGAGATGAGTTTCCACATTCATCCTCACAGCTAGTATGTAACCACGAAATCTCAAATCCATAAAGTAGCGCTGAGTTCATCATAGTGTAGGAAGATTTATTTGCGTCCAAACCCCACCACGACGTCGGAGAAACCAGCTTTATACGACAACCAACTTCAAAGTCCGCTGCTGTTAAGTCGCCAGCAATGGCATACATATAACCTTTCGACTCCCACTTAACACACGGAGTGGTATTCACGTACTTATAATTCTCACTCACTCGATGGCTGCAATTCAAGTATATTATGTGCTGGAAAAGACTCTTCTCGTTAAAACTAAGTTTAGACAATTGGGCTTGAGTGGCTCGGTATGGATCTACAGCACGATAATTATCAGTAAAATTGGATTGAGACAGGAAATAGCGTGGAAGTGAGAAGCTTTGTTCTTCAACTCCTGGATCAACCACTCGGACTGTGAAATTATTGTGGTTGATGGCCTGCACATGATATTTCCCCCCGTACAAATATAACACCGTCACATTGTTTTCACAATCCAGCTCATACTTGTTGTGGCCACAATATATTGGGTCACCTTTCAACCTAAATGGAGGCCTTATGTTTGCGATTTTCCCATAGGAAGAAGTGGGACAATCAAGAGCGTACTCTTGCTCATTTATCGCACATATTTGTTGGACCAGAAACAGCAAGAACATCAACAATAACACCATCTCTCTCCACATCATCATGGTTGGAGTTTTGTGATAAAGACTTGAACCATGGGCAATATTTAACTGTTTAATCGCAGGCTTACCTTTTTTTTCACCAAGAAACTCCTTATCTGGAGTTCTATATACTTGCAACGAAATTTAGAAATATAAAAACTACAGTGCGATTCCACGTCGATCACGCTGTTTTCCCTATAAAAATTTGTGCAATAACATTTAAAAGTGAAAACGCGGACTTGGAATGACTTTGACCGTGATTCCACTCTGAATTCCTAGATTCAATGCAATAATGTTTAAACAAAATGCAAAATTCGTGGTATGTGTCCTTCGGTCTGTCACATGTTCTCTTCCCATAACACTACAAGAAAAACCGTTATGGTCAAAATCTGTCGGTAATGGTCAAAATCCGTCGCTAAATCAACATTATCAACGGATCATCGACAGTAAAAAAATCGTCAGTAAAATGCTTGTCTGTAAAATTTTACTGACGAAAATCATGTTCCGTCGATAATTACAGACGGAAAAATCCGTCGATAAATCTAAGATAATTATTGACGAAAAAATCCGTCGGTAAATCTGTCGATAATTACTGATGGAAAAATCTGTAGGTAAAATTCGTCGTAATTACCGACGGAAAAATCCGTCGTTAATTACTGACCGAAATATCTGTCGGTAATTACCAAAAATCCGTCGGTAAATTTGTTGCACTATTCATCTTCTTCCTCCTCCCTCTTTCAATTTCTTTTTTGTTTTTTTTCGTGGTCGAAGAAAACAAAACCACCCAGTGCCCTTCCAAGTTAATTCTGTATTGATTACGCGCGCTGTCCGCGGGTAATATTTTACTCTTTAAAAAGTAGTGCGATGATATATTTAAAAGTTAAAACGCAGACTTAAGCTGACTTTGACTGCAGTTTCGCTCTGGATTCCTGAAGTAAATGGAACATACCAAAATTTAGTGATTGTGTAAACATAAATTGAAAGGAATGCTGACTTTGGTTCTTTAAGATAAGGTTCTTATCGCACTTTTGAGACTACCTAAATTTCTATCAAACACTGCCTTCTAATCCATTTCACTCAACCACTTAAATACTGGTACTCTCACTTCAGCAAATAATTTGGAATTGGAAGAAATTAAAGGGCGAGAAAATATGTATGATTGTTACGTTAACAAACATGTGCTTTATTGATTTAATCGCATCAGGAGAAGATGAGTGTTTTAAAGTTTAAGTCAGACGATGCACTACCCGATGTAAATCATAAGTGGTTCGATGTAAATTTTTTCTTATATTTATATATACAAATTCTTTTCCTCATCATTCTCGTAACAAAAAAACATATCGGTGTAAGACCCATTTTAATTTTTCCCCAATGTTTAAGGGTTTGTCATAATCAGTTGGGTCTAAGACTGACTCATAAGGTATCCAAAATCCCTAAACCAGCCTAACCCTCTCATTGTCTGTCCACTCTGCAAAAAGCACTGCCTTGCTCACTCCCTTTTTCCTCGAGCTCTACTAGGGTTTTGACCTCATTCATCTTCAAGAGAGCTCGACTTTGTTTCCTTCTCACGTAAGTTGGTTCTCAACTCATACCTTCTTTGTTTCTAGCATGATTCTAGCTAGGGTTCACCTTGGTAACCCATTTTGGATCTGTTCCACCATTTTTCCAGTTTGCGAATCTGCTTCGGGAGTTGTCGTGCTCATTTGCTTAGGTGTCGGAGTGTTTTGCTAACATTTTCCAAGTAAGGGAAGCTAGGGTTTTGTTTGTTCTTTGATTTTCTGCTTGCTTTCGTCTTGTTTCATGATATTGTGGCTTATTTGATGTTGTGATTGCTTGAGAAATGATAAAACATCGTTTAGTTGTGAATACCTAGCTGTTGCACGCCTGAACAGTGGAGTAATCTAGTGTTTTCGCCCAAGCGAGCGAGGCTCGCCCAAGTGAGAGTGCAAGAAGTGCTCCTTGGAGTTCTCACGAGCTATCGCTCAGGTGACGAGCTCCAGTTTTGAGCGAGAGTCCATCTCGCTCAAGCGAGGAGGTCTCGCCTCAGCGACAGAACGCGAGAGCCACTGTTTCAACTTTTTGAGTTCTCGCCTAGGCGAAAGGAGCTCGCCTGAGCGAGGGAACCGTCTCGCCTAAGAGAGGCCTTCTAGCCTGAGCGAGAATTGGGCGAGAATGTGCTCAAGTGCTGTTTTCTCCTCTACTCTTGGTTGATGGTCACATGTTTGGTTGGATTACTATGATAAAGCATGAATTGAGTGATTTTGCATGTATTAAATGGTTTATGGACTAGAATTGATGAGTTTGGTATGATATTGGTATGGAACCTGATTGAATGGTTGGTAATAAATATGGGCATGGAATTGGTATGCATGACAACTTTATGCTTGGTTGGTGAGACATGATTTTGGTATGGTTTAGGACGTAATTCCATGAATCTCTAGGTGAGATCTCATGGTGGGGCCTCATGGTCAGGACATAATTCCACGATGGTTTCGTGGTGGTGCCTCGTGGTCAGGACATAATTCCATGACCCCTGTTAGTGGAAGCTCATGGTGGTGCCTCATAGTCAGGACGTAATTCCACAGAGGTTTTGTGGTGGTGCCTCATTATAATTTAGTAAGGATTGCATCCTAACACTCTAAAAAGTCAGTTAGTCTCACGTAGAGCGTACTGACTCAAGTGGTGAGAGTAGCAGGAGGCCCTAGTCTTTGGCAAGATAATGGCCTTAGACCTTTGAAGGCTAACCTTGTGCGTGGTAGGGTGAAACCCATTGGCAATGGCTCTGCAGAGTAGTAGAGGCCACCACAAGTGCAAGCATCTAGTTAATCTGACTTATTATATGTATCCGAATAATTGAGTCTTAGTGTCTTGCTTGTCAGTCATTACATGCTTGGTTGATTTATGTACTCATGCTTTTAAATTGTATGTTCAATTGCATGATAAAAACATCTTTACTTTAGCTTACCCTTTTTGTTTACTTATGTATTCTATGTGTGGTTTTCTCCTTTTGCGATGATCATCAATTTATTGATGTGAGCAGATGTGGAAACTACGCATGATCATTAGGATGATGGAAATTTCGCTGCATAGCTTATCTTAGGTCGGATCCTGCTCCATCGAGTTTTTCTTTTAGGGTTGTAGCCCATGTATTACCTTGCCCTTTTGAGCATTTATTTTGAATAGTGTTGAACTCTTATTCTGTTTTGTAAATGACATCGTGGTGTGTCTTAGTTTTCTGTTCCAAGTATTTTGGATAATTGTAAGGAGTGACATTTCCACTCCATGACAATGCCTTTTTATTATTATGTGTGATGTTTCATTTAATTCTGATGTTTCATTTAATTCTGTTATTATTTAAATGAGATGTTATAGTCGGAATCTTACTTAAGGTTTCATCTCTAGTGATGAAATGGTATTGGTTTCGTGGTACTTTTGACCAAGTTTTCTTCTTTGTTGATGAACATTTTATGGAGAATATTTTGTCCAATTGATGTTTGTTTAAGTGTACACTTTTATTTGTGTCCATACTGCGTTTTTGGAGAATTCAGTCACGATGAATTTGTATGGATGTCTCCTTTTTTGTATAATATATATCTATCAAAATCAAACCTGGTTTTCACCTTAGTTCATTTTATTAATTATAAAAAAAAAACTACAATGAAGTGGAAATATATGTAATCATATTTATCTCTTTTAAAAAGTTTGAAGTAGAGTATTATATGTTTAATGATTTAAATGCATGAGTTTGTAATCGATGCAAAGATCTTATTGCAAATATGCATAACTTGAAAATTACAAAATGTATTACATATGTATTGGGAATTTTGTAAGTAATACATCTTAAATTAAAGTTTCAAAAGTTATAACAAGGAATTGCAACTTTTGGCTGTAGTGTTCAAAATCAAAATAGCAAAGTCAATGTCATAAAAATGCACGTTTTAAAATATTTTTTTAATTAAAATCTTGATAACTAAGATTAAATATCAATTTAAATTTTAATTCATAAATTAATCATAATTTTTTATTTATAATAGAGATTATTTTAAATATTAATATTAATATTTGTTAATATAATAACTAATTACTTTTAGTCTAAAATTAGATATGCTTTAATGATTTTGTTGTTTTGCAAGTTCTTAAAATCAATGATTTAGATATTGGAAATGGTGAAGGTATTAGTTTAAAATTTAATTTTTCAATGAGCAATGATCAATCAAAATAATTTTAATAATAATAATAATAACTAAAATATTAATAAAAATATATAGTATCTCAAACTAAAATATGAATATAACAAAACAAAGGATGTCTTCACAAACTTTCTTCTATTTAATAACGTAAAATTATCTTACTTTCTATTATTATTCTTATTATTTTTTTCTATTATAACTTTATCTTCTTTCTGAAATAAAATATAATTATTAAATGATTTAGTTATAATAAATCAAATTTGATCACAGGACTTAAAATTTTAGAAGTGATAAAAGTTAAAACAATAAAAGATAAAAAAATTCTTAATAAATTATAAGTTCTTTTTCATGTTTTTAGTAATTTCATTTTTTAAAAAAAATATTTTTCTCTATAAAATAGAAAAAAACAAATAATAAGGAGACTATTGTAATGACATAATACAATATATATTTTTCTAAGCAAATTACATCCTTTTGGATTGTGTTTAGTGTAAGATATTGGAAAAATAATTAAAATTTCATGGAGGGTAGGTTGGACATGGGAAGTATTATTTAAATTAATAAATTATAATTTATACTAAAGTGAAGTTTAGCACAATTGGTGTGATTATTTTTATTTTATATAAATGTTTTGGATGGGGTATGTGTAATAATTGTTGTAATGTTGTTGTGTATGTGTATAACAAGATAAATATGATAGTTTTTTTTTTTGGTTTGTTTGAAAGTTGGAGGTGATGGGTTTGAACCTTGGCTAGAGCAAAAGCATGTTAGTTTTTTTTTTTGGTTA
>Ga0209589_1010882_pt1 | contig 13075 bp, 7 predicted proteins | sample CowpeawhiteBW_FD_187525 | JGI IMG/M metagenome (GOLD analysis project Ga0209589, IMG submission 187525) | Root nodule microbial communities of legume samples collected from California USA - Cow pea white BW (SPAdes) (version 2) | ecosystem: Host-associated > Plants > Roots > Nodule | place: USA...
ATAAAATACAAAAACATGTTCCTCCGTATAACATATCACATATATCTCTCATATATCTCATATCTCTCATATTTTCAAAAGCCCTAAAAATCCCAACAGGAATTTGGAAAACTAGTAAATGCCCAACTTGCTTAAAGGATGAATATTACTAAGTTTCTTGAGACTTTGGCTTATGTGTACTTGATGGTGTCAAAGATCAAGTCAGGCTTGGCACATGAATACAAATTTATGTAAGCCATTCTCCTAATAGTTAACCAAATTACAAGTCTAGCAATTTCAAAAAGGAGCCCTAATACAACCTATAAAAGGGTGAAATGCACGAAGAACACAAAGTAAAACCCAAAAACTCGAATGAAACCCAGAAACTTGAATAAAACCCAGAAACTTAAACAAAACCAAAAAACTCGAGTGAGAACCAAGAATTCAAACAATACCCAGAAACTCAAGTACGAACCCAAAAGACCCAGGTAGAACTAAGAGACTTAAACCTAGAAATGCAAAGAAAGATGATTTAAATATTGTGTTTAGGTTATAAACTCAAATATACGAGAAGTAACCAAAAATTCGATTAAAATAATTTAGTAAAGTAAGGTAGAATTGAAGTCACTAGGCCAAGTATGGATGAACTTAAAACGTGTCAAATGAACGTTCGCAAAAAATGATCTGCACAAACATTGCTAAGCTATCAGAGAACGGTGATAGTTTCAGTTCCTCATAGTAATGGGCAATGCAAGAGACAGAAGTTTTGGAGGCGAGAATGCAGTAACCCGGAATGCACCCTTTGAAGGTGTATTTGATAGAATGGACTAAAGTGCTATTAGAAGTTTCTTACAATGTCACCAACTGCCAATTCAAATGTCACGGTTCAAGTTTTTCCAGCTCAAATTAAGAAGTTTTGGTCGTCTTCCCTAACATACAAGGTCTTTATTCTAGGTTCTACTTATACCTTTGATAAACTCGAGCTATGGGGGCTTGTGTGTGGACTGTCGAGTATGTGACATAGGGTGATTGGTGAGAGTTGTTGTGCATGTGTCAATACTATGATCGATATGACCGAGACGGGTAAAAGGATAATTGTTTAATACATGTGGGAGCTATACCAACCCGGATAACTGGATATAGAATAAAGTCGTCAAATGAGTTCAGAATATTAGAAAATTGTCGTACACATAGAACCTCTTTTGCATAATATGGGAAAGAAGAGCGTAAAATCAAGAAAATGCTTATAATTTCGATTAGTTGAACACCAACTCCCTTAAAACAAGGGAGGTGGTTAATATTGTTGGGTTATGTTTCATATGTTATGGTTATGGTCATAGGTCATTGAGAGATTGTGGTTCTATATGGTTATATGACATTAGTCTTACACATATAAGACCTTAGACACCACTTTTATACCAAAACCTTAAGGCAATGTTGTTATGGGTCTTTATTCTTATATAGTGTTTAACTTTGTCTATTTTATCCAATGTTGGACTTTCACTCACACTTGGACTATGGGTGAGTCCCTTGTTTTTTTTTTTCATTTTTCTTTTATATGGTATATTTCCCTTCAGGTGTATGAGTGACCCCTTTGGTTATGGTTATGCGGTCAGTCACTTCGGTGACCCCTTTTTGGTTATGGTTATACGGTCAATCACTCCGAACCATCGACTTTGATACCACTATTGGGTTATATATTTCTTCATCATATGTTTTGGTTATATATGGATTATATTCATAGGCATCTTATAGTCATGGTTATTGAGAGATTGTGGTTCTATATGGTTATATGACATTAGTCTTACGCATATAAGACCTTAGACCTTTTACACCAAAACCTTAAGGCAATGTTGTTATGGATCTTTATTCTTATATAGTGTTTAACTTTGTCTATTTTATCCAATGTGGGACTTTGACTCACACTTAGACTATTCCCAACAAATATCATGGAGTCTATCCAGTCCTTTATAATGAGGATGACACATTAGACTAGAGACAGGTGAATACAACCTTTCAACAACCAAATTAAACAGTGAAGGCTCCTAGCATTAAGCTATTTGCACTTTTTGCTAGAACAATATGTAATGTTTTCCTACAATTACGATAACCATCCACCTCTAGATCGTATAAAGCTTTGTCATGTGTTAAAAGCTAGGCCTAAGGTACTATATATTTTAAATGCTAAAAGGGACACGGAATCATCTTTACGAGATGGTACTACACCATGAGATTTTGTGAGGAGACCAATTTACTGTTCTTAAAAACTATAGCTTAAGAGAGAGAACAACCAGCAGAAGTGAAAGAGTAAAAGGAAATTTTTAAAACCAGAATACATCTCATATACACTCCTTTTTTAAACCAAAATAAATTACACCCAAAAAAGCAAACATAAATGTTAATCTTCCTGACATCCAACTATACAAAAAGAATACTCAGTAAATAAGAGATCGGATATATGTTACCAAAAAGACAAATTTATACATTGCTAAACTTAAACCGATCACATTAATAGTCTGTTTTCTCTATGAATCCAAAAAATTGCATCAACTACTGCACACACACATATCAGCTTAATATGCAAAATCATATGAAAACCCAGAAATGTACAATTGAATAGCCTACAATTTGCAAAGCACCAACTAAATGGACTGTCAGTCTAGGTCTTCTACGAGTAATCCAGCTCATCATGCAGTACCGAAGAGATGAGAAAAATCTTAGGGTCTATCTAATACCCTTCTCCCTTTTTTTTTAAATATCAAATTTATAAAATAGTCCACACTAGACTACAATCAATTTCTCATAAAAAAAATCAATAAAGTTTGGAAAATTGTTTATAGAGCAAGTGTTTTAGAAATCCGAAATAAGAAAAAAAAAATCTGCTAACAGATATTTTCTCATCGTCTTTTCCCCCCCTTCAAATGCTCTATTCAAGTCCTCAAGGAACATACCTATAAAAAAGAATCACACTCAATTACAAACACTTCTACATGTACTCTGCGGCATACAAGTTTTCAAAAAACAAAAGACAGTTTTCAAAAAAACTAAACAAACAAGGACTTAGTCTGTACACTGTTACACAATTCTGAAGAAAAACTCAAAAAAGAGAGACTTGTTTTAAACCAACACTCATCTCTAACAAATTCCCTAACACATTATAAATAAGTGTAGAGAGAATTTCCAACGGTAACTATAACTACTGATTACTTCTATTATTTATTTTAATTATTATACACAAGTGAAGAAAACAAAAAGATAACTCAGCAGCCAGAACGAAACACAATGTATGTAGAATAGCGAGTTAATGAAATCGAAGCTTACTGCGATAAATGCGCTTCTTGTAAAGGATACGGTAACCGCACTCCCGGCACTGCATATCGTCACCAGGCTTCATCATATTCTCCATGCGACAATCTGAAGCATACACACACTTAAAATCACAATTCATCCTCAAAACCCTAAACACACACTTATATTTGCAGAAAAGGAAAATGAAAAATGCCATTAGGCCAAAGCGAGATAAGATTTGTGAAGAGACTTTTGCAGATATAGCTGACTGGTTCATGCCGAGGACGCATTGGTGATTCCGGCAAACTGTGAAAGAAGAAGGTTGAATAGGCTTTAGGTTTGCTTCGGAGCTGATGCACACGGAAGAAATTGGAAAAGATGAGTCTAAGCTTTCATAGGGAATGATGGTGCTTCATGTTCGTTTCTTGGGGCCCAAATATGGGTTACTTGCCCAATGCAGAGGTTTGAGTTTAGTATCTTACGAGAAAAAAAAATGACTTTGAAATTTTGCAATTGGATTATTGACTTGCTAATCTAAAAGTTATTTATCATATTTTGGATTGAATTATTAAAAAAACAAAATAAGGAAAATTATGTGGGTGAATGAAGTAAACTATAGAGGTGAATGAAGAAACTGCCAAAATCAGAAACTCTTATTTTCTTCAAATATGGATTACAGGTTTAGTGTATAGTTGTTGCAATAAAAAGAGGTTAAATATATGGACTTAAATCTTAGTCAACCGAAGCAATAGAAATTGAGAGAAATAATTTCCATAATAGAATCTTAAATAGTGAAAACGAATGTAACAAATTCGACAAAACAAAAACTGTTGTAACTACGTATGAAAAAAATAAACTTTCGATCTTCTTATATTTTTATTAGTTTTCTACGGTCAGTCTTACAAAGTATGTAAACACACACACATGCCAATAAAATAATTTGGTGAATTTCTTTCACAAAATAATAATAAATTTAAAAACATATTATTAAGCTTTCTTTTCTAATTTCAACCCTCTATTTTCGACCTATCTGGGGAATTTTAAAGTTCAAACATGATGTTTAGTAACAGTACGAGGATACAATTAATATTCATTGTGTATAAAAACATTTAGAAGACTAAAAGTAACATTTTGTACAAAATAAATTAAAAATATTTAGGAGACTAAAAGGTACCTTGATCATTTTTATTTTTTTCCGATAAACATTTAAAAACATTATCCAAATTTATCCTAATCCTCAAACTGCAAGGAGGCATACATACAGCAAGCATATATCCAAATTTATAGTATGGCCCTGCTTTCAAAAGCCACTTACAATCCAAAAACACAATCGACCTTAATCTGCAGAAAGCCATCATGCAACATCACATGTATCTTATCATTCTATATTTCACGTGTCTTTTGCTTCTACCAGTAATTTCATTCAGATTTACTTCATACGCTGCACAGAAGGCATATTAACTTATAAATGAATCGGTCATATGATTTAATAGTACTAAAAAATACTTCGTTGATATAATCAAGAACGTCCAACAAACATGATCTGCTTTGGAAAAATTCCCAAAAACAACCCCAAAAAGCATAAATAAAAAATAGCACCTTAAACAAACTATGATGATGGGTATTAAAACAAACATGTAAACGAGGACATGAGACGACTAACCAAACCAAACACCCAGTTGATCTATTAAGGAGCAAAAATAGTAAAAATATATTCACATTTAAAAGTTTTCTTTTCTCGTTTTCTAAAACTATCATCAAAAATGCAAACTGCAGAATTACTCAGATCATCGCTGTATTATAAGTAGTTCTTCAATATCACAGACCAAATACAACACATGGTACATATGCAGCACATTTTAATCATGGAAATGCCAATGCCGCAGCAGTTTTCTTCAGCGGGCCTCGTATTGGACAACTGCACAAAAAACACCATCTTAAGTACAGTACATAAAAATCATGCAGCTAAAATGTGCAAAGTTTATATTAGATATGATATTTTTATGCCAAGTCCAAGTAGTTCTTCCAATGGATATGCCCAAACTTGTGTCTAGCCATTAACAAATCATTCTCATGATGCTTCACACTCATAGACACTAGAACTGAGCGAAAAAGGTGAAGAAAAGAAATTTCACTTGGAGTTGGAATATGCTACGAAGTACTTCCAATTCTGAGATAGAATAAAATCATCTTTATAAAATAGTCCACACCACAATATACTATAATCAAACTCTCATAAAATAATCAATTAAGTTTTGAAAATTGTGTACAGAACAAGTGTTTTAGAAAAAAAACAAGGAAAAAATCCGCTAAAAGATGCTTTCTCAACTTCAAATGCTCTATCCAAGTGCTCAAAGAACAAACTTATAAAAAAGAATAACGCTCAATTACAAACACCTCTATATATGCTCTGCGGCATAAAAGTTTTCAAAAAGCAAAAAACAGATTTCAAAAGACTAGACAAATAAGGCCTTAGTTTGTACACTGTTACACAGGACTGAAGCGAAGAGCTAGAAACAGAGAAACTTGTTTTAAAGCAACACTCATCTCTAACAATTTCACTAACACGTTATAAATAACCATAAATGAAAGAGAGAATTTCTAACGGCAAAGATGACCACTGATTGGTTCTAGTATTTGAATTAATGAACGTAAGTGAAGAACAAAAACATAACTCAGCAACAACGAACGAAACATAATGTATATAGAATAGCACGTTAACGAAATTGAAGCTTACTGCGACGAGTGCGCTTCTTGTAAAGGATACGGTAACCGCACTCGCGGCACTGTATAACGTCACCAGGCTTCAGCGTATTCTCCATGCCACAATCTGAAGCATATACACACACGTAAAATCACTCTTCATTCTCAAAACCCTAAACACACATTTATATTTACGGAAAAGAAAAACAGGAAAACACGACTAGGTCAAAGTGAGAAGAGATTAGGGAATAAACCTCCGCAGATGTAGCTGACCGGCTCAGGCTGAGGATCCATCGGTGATTCCGGCAAACTGTAAAAGAAGAAGGTTCTAGGCTTTAGGTTTCGCTTCGGACCTGATGCACACCGAAAAAATTGAAGTGAGGCGCTTAGTCTAAGGTTTTATAAGAATGATTGGGCTTAATGTTTGTCTTGGGCCCAAAATTGCGGTCAATTGCACACTCTTTTTTTTTTCTTTTCATCTCCATATATATTTTTGTCAAACTTGAGTTTATTTTAAATAATTATATATTAATGGAATCAGTTTTCAAACTGTGTTTTAAAAATCCAGTGATGGCTCTTTTATAAACAAAAAATTGAAGAAGAAACTAAATTGATATATTTTTCAAATTTTGAGAACCAATATGCATGAATTTTTTTGGCCAAAAAAAAGTATAGAAACAAAAAATCACATTTTCCCTTAATTTTTTTTTATAAATTATACTTAGCAGAATTTATGTTTTATTGCATGCATAATTTAAGCCTATAAATTTTTAATTATTAAATTTGGCATGATTAAGATTAATTATAAAATCATGTAATCTTTAATAAACTTTTGATGTTACATACAGAATTGAATAGTTAAAATTGACTCATTTAATTAATACTAATTGCCAAAATTGAATATAATCACATTTCACTACTTGATTAATTTGCAACATGGAAAATTGAACTTTTTCTTCTTATATATTTCGAAATTAAATGAAGAAATAGTAGTTAATTCTAGAATAGTCAATGACGGCCACGCTTTGGTCAACTAACCATTAAATAGAAAATTAAATTCAAAAACCAGTGTACACCAGCTTTCTTTGACTTGGGAAAATTTTCGAATCCACTTGCATATTCGTCTTAAATCTCAACCTAGTTAATAGCCAGAAACAATGCCTATTCTGTGAAAATCAAGACAAGAATTTGTCCTATATATCAAATTGTATTTTGATTATAATAATTGCTACGAAACTTGTAATACAAAGCTTCCCTTAAACATACAATCTTTCAGCATATTTTGAAGCATTCTGTTTCGAGTATCGAATTTCTGAAATCACGATTATGAAGTCTTTTGATACCTCTCCGGGGAGATCCATTTCTTTTCCACATCTTGATGACAATTTACCACAAAATCAAGTTTCTGTTGATAGCTATTCTTTCAATAACAAAGGTAAAAACCAGCACTTTCTTTTTCTTCCTTGTTTTTATACTTTGTTCTCATCACACCAATACAGAAGACTAAACCAGTAACAGACTATAAAGGGAGTTCTTTTGTACCTTCTGCAGGTAAAGAGAATGACATGAAGAACACAGGAAAAAACAGCAGTTTTACATATAGGATTCATGACCATGGTAATTCAAAGTTGAGAATCACAAACATCAGAAAAAAGTGATCAATTCTACTGAACATTAGATTAACTCACTATGCGTTTTATGCATGCATGACTGCAGTGAAAATGGGTCCTAATCTGTCTGAGATTCTGAAGGGGAAGTTGAGTTTGGGGGCAAGGATTATACAAGAAGGAGGAAGAGGGAACATCTTCAAGAATGTTTTTGGGATGCAAGAAAAAGAGCAATTGTTGAAGGCCTCTCAGTGTTATGTATATACCACAGCTGGTCCTATTGCAGGAGTTCTCTTCATCTCAACCGAAAAGGTTGCATTTTGCAGTGAAAGGCCAATAACCTTCAGTTCTGTGACAGGAGAGTTAGCCAGAGCACCATACAAGGTAGTCTTTCATACGAAAGAACCTAACTTTAAACTCAAATTAGTTAGTTATATGCAAGGTTTTAAAAAGGACAGTGATGCAATTTCTGTCACAGCATCAAGTTTTTGAGGATGGCTATTTATTTATCCAAAATTTTGTGTAACATCAAGGACTAACTAAATTGTAACTGCAACTGCAATTTGGAATCTTGTGTATATGTTTTTCACCTACTGCATTCTTCTGAATTCTGATGTGAATGTGCTTTTTATCATGTATGCAGGTTTTGATTCCAATAGGTAGAATAAAAGAGGTCAATGAAAGCCAGAATGTGAATAATGTAGAACAGAAGTACATAGAGATAGTGACAGAGGATGATTCTGAATTTTGGTTTGTGGGATTCTTGCGGTACGAGAAAGCTCTTAAGAATCTCAACAAAGCCATTTCCATGTCCATTTATAACCGAAAGCAGTAAATGTCAAAACTTTCTATATTTTTGTGAAGTACTTAGTTTTATTTTTCTGTTGGGTAGTTAAGATTCATAATGTGAATGAGATTTCTAGCAATGCGGTGTTCAAGTTTATGCGTGTTGCCTGTTATCTTTTGGGGATGATTAACAGCTGATGATGACTAATTTGTATAGGTTAAGGTATAAAACAAGTATTAATCTTTACATAGGTTTAAGGTAGGTCTCAAAGCACTGAGGTCAAACTTTCACATTCATAATGTATGTCCCAATCCTAAATCAATTGAGCTGACTATTGTACCATGTGTATTCATGATTGTTATTGTTAAAAAGAGACTTCAAACAACCTAATTTAACCATACAAAATGGACTTACAAATTGAAATTTGCATGTGTTGAAAATTAATCTTACCTCTAATTAATTTGAGACTTTTAATACAATATCTCATGTTGAACATATATATCTAGCACACAAAGCTAGACATTAACCGTTGGTCTGATATAATTAATGGAACAATAAAATTTTTTACATAACAAATTTTATTAAGATAAACTTTAAAACATGATTATGATACTATATTAAAAAATAAACTTTAAATGTAATTTAATTTACAAAATTAGTTTTTAAAATATAATTTATACCTACCTATAAAATAACTTATTTCTAGTTGACAGTAAAATCTTCTATCTTTATTTTGTTTTCCAAGTTAACAGAGTTATCTAACCTTACTTACGACTTGGCACAAAAGATAAGTAAGATGATAAAGGGATTATGCATTATTGATCACCAAAACGTGAACCAAAGGAGTGCTTACACTTCCACAATAGCATATTACTTACTATATTCATATAATCATGACTTTCCCAAAAGAACCACCTAGTCTGATTTGACTAGTTTTATTCATTCTGGTCGGAAAATCAAGCCCTCTTGAACTTAACCTTGAAGGATGGAACCTGATCACTGAGTGACAAATGTTTGTTTCCATCATCACCATTAAACAACCCAAGTTCCCGACACAAAGTCTGGCATTTGCAGACCGAGGGACAGAAAGAAAGGACATAATCTTTGTCAGCCTTCTCAATCTTGAACCAATTAACAACAGTGTCAATCCCTGGATTGCCTTCAACACCACCAGTGCTCAAAAACCACACCCCAGTTAACACCTTGAGGAGCTTCCACACAGGGGGTTTGTCACAGGAGGTGGTTGTGCCATAGGACTTGATGTTGAGATCGGTTGAAGTTAGAATAACACCGGTTTTGGCATTGTAGGGTGTGAAAGTAACTGGGGTGCCATTCAAGACTTCAAGCTTCTCTTGCACCACAAAGAGAGGACACGTGTCGTTGCCACTGGTTGAAACAGTGAGGCCACCACCTTTTCCTCTCAGGACTGGGAGAATGTAGTACTTCACACCTGTTCTCAGTTTCTGGCCTGAGGTGTCAACCACTGGTTCAGGTGCTGCTACAGCAACACCAATGAAGAGAATGGAAAATGCTAAGAGTGAAGCCTTCATGTTTCTGTGTGTATTTCATGGATTGGGAAAGAGTAGCTTCTATTTATAGGGCTTGAAAGGGGACATGTCACATGATGAGTTTTGTGTGTTTTGGATCTATTATTCAATTTGCATAAGAATACTATTTTTGAGATGGAATGATTACTTTAAGGAGTGGGTTCTAGGTCATAGATAAAATCTTATATTAATGAAATTCCCTTTGATCGAAGTGAGAAGACGGTTCAAGAAAGGTATCAGCGTCAAAGTCTGTGTCTTCGTCGACAACATTATCTTTTGCTAACGTGACAATTGTTTTGCACATGTTTATCGTGGAAGAACTATAACCAGAGTCCAAAACCAAACTAGTTTTAAAAGTGATGCCAATTTGACAAGATGAGTCGGTGATTAATTAAAACTTTATTTTTATCTTTATTTCTATATAACAATTCTCCATCAAAAACGCATTGGTGTCATATCCTGATCTATGAAGATAGATTCTTCTAGTCGTGAATTCATTTTTTAATTTTATAGTTCTCAATGTTTGATTATAGTCTACACATTCAAAAATCGACAATTTCAATTCCCTTATTATTTTCTTTATCCGAAATTTAAAACTGCAAAGATTCAAATTACTTAAGCAACAAATGTTAAATTACAACTAAACCAATTCTTTTGAATTATATGTATACCGGTAGTTTGAATACTTTTTATTTTTAGACTTAAATATATTTTTAGTCTTCATTTTCGTAGTGTTTGCTGCGGATGGTCCTCATTTTGGCAGAATGTTTAAAATGATCCTCATTACCGAATGTTTAAAATGGTCCTCATTTTCGTAATTCGTGTTTTATTTGATCATTTTCTGTAATGTCGTTTAAATCATTAACGGAGCATTGTACAGGTGGCACGGGATTTGTATTAGGGTGTTATGTGTACTGTACATACAAACAGTGTCACCTGTACAATGCTCCGTTAATGATTTAAACAGCTTTACAGAAAATGACCAAATAAAACACGAATTACGAAAATGAGGACCATTTGAAACATTCGATAAGAATGAGGACCATTTTAAACATTCCGTCAAAATTAGGACTATCTGCAACAAACACTACGAAAATAACGACAAAAAGGTATTTAAGCCTTATTTTTATTTATATGTTACTTTTAAAGCTTAACGTGTTCTTTAAAGCTGGATTTTTTATGTAGAGCTAGATTTGGTCGATCTAAATTGCATGAATCCGTTTTTAAGCAAGTTAATTTGGTTTGAATCATGACAAAAAAATATGGGTTAATAAAAACTAATAAAAAAAAATTATTTAAAAATTCAATACAATCTGACTTGCTATTTGTGTCATGTTCAATGTATCAAACAATGCTAATTTTAACTATGTTGTATTTTCTATTTTTGATTTCTTATTTTCTGATTGAAAAGCACAGAGACACACATGGAAAAAGCTTTTGCAGCCACTGAATGGAATTTGGAAAGAAGTCACCCACTGAGTGCGTTTACATTTAGTGGCCGACATATAATTTTCGTTGACTACCTATTCTTTTCGATTTTTTTATAAGTTTAATAGTTTTTTCTCATGATTTTTTTCTTTAATTTTATTTCACTATTTTCAACTTAATCATATATATATATATATATATATATATATATATATATATATATATATATAATATATAATATATATATCAATAATAAATAATAACAAACAGTACTCGTAGGAATTTACAACTAAAAAAATTAAAATATTTAATAATATATTTTAATCACAAATTTAAATAAAATGTAATACATAATATTTATAATTTTTCAAACAAAATTCAAATAACTTATTTAAATAGTGTTGAATGACAGCTTACAAAGGAAGGAAGATTGTATTTCAAAACCATTTGATAGAAATTAACTCATTCAAAATCAACGTGTTAATATTTTTATCATATTTTTTATTTTTTTTAATTTAAATTAGAGTGTAGTGTGTACGAATGTCTATGAATACAAATACTATAATACACGTAGTCGTCCCGTTAATATACGGGTATAAAAAATACTTGTACCCATTAACCATGGATATCCATTTACAATTTCTATCTCCTATTCCGTTGCGAGTTTTATCCCTGAGTACCCGCGATTGTTGATTTTTTTGACATCCCTTTTCCTTCATTTTTTAAAGGTTTAATTATTCTTTTGGTCCCGTTTTTTGTCTTAAAGTGTCAAATTGATCATCCCATTTTTTTAAGTTTCAATTTAGTCTTGAATTTTAAAGAATTGATGCAATTGGGTTCTTTTTGTTAAACTTCTTGAAACGAATCAATGAGTTTTTATCAAAATTGACAATATGATCGTGTTAATTATACCAATAAAGCAAATTATCATTATTAACAACTTCAATTTTGATGAGAAATTCTTGATCCATTTTAATAAATTTAACGAAAATGATCACATTGCATCAATCTTTTTAAAAATTTGAACTAAATTGAAACTTAAAAAAACTGAATGAACAATTTAAAACTTTTAAATAATATCAGGACCAAAAGAATAATTAAACATATTTAAAAAAAGTGTATGAAGTATTTTGATATAGAAATTCTTTAAGAACATAAAAACAAGAAATGTAATACTATTTTGCCTTAAGGCACTTTCTATATCTACTACATATTAAATTGAAAGAAATTGTTGATGTAACCTCCACTAAAACATTTTCTATTGTTTTTCTCGTAAAATAATGGGAGAGACTACCCAAAAAATAAAAAATCAATATTTAGCCAGAAGGACCACTATAAATTGCATTTTTTTTTGTTTTATTTTTGGTAACTTGGAATTTAAGAATTTGAATATTGAAGACCTTAATGTGTTGATCTATATATTGAATTTTTTGTTATTTTAAAAAATGAAGAATATAAGTCTCTGGTCATTTGATTTTTTTTAAATGATTATGATAAATAAAGCTTTTATGTATAGATAAATGAGATATGAGATCTATCGTTAGCGTATATATTATTCATTATTTTAATGTTAAGTTGAAATTTAACCTTTTAAGATTTTCCACACTGAATGTGCAAAACTATACTAAATTTAAATTGATATTATAACTAATAACACTTTTCATATTCAGTGGAAAAAAAAATCTGTTTGATTCATGAGTTTTTTTTTTTTTTTTTTACAAAATTTTTTTTATAAG
>Ga0209589_1010886_pt1 | contig 13070 bp, 5 predicted proteins | sample CowpeawhiteBW_FD_187525 | JGI IMG/M metagenome (GOLD analysis project Ga0209589, IMG submission 187525) | Root nodule microbial communities of legume samples collected from California USA - Cow pea white BW (SPAdes) (version 2) | ecosystem: Host-associated > Plants > Roots > Nodule | place: USA...
TTGCACTATGAAGGGTTTGCAGTTTTGGTCCATAAAAATTGTATGAAGGTTTGCAATTTTTGCCAGAAAAATTGCACTTGGGTGATAATATACTTCTTGTTGAGTGGTTGTGGATGTAGGCCTTGAGGTGCCGAACCACATTAAATTTCCTGTGTGCTTTTATTTATTTTTCTGCTCTTATTTGTGGGTGTGCTTCCGTTTGAAGAGATTATTATTTTTAGTGCGTGATTTCCCAACACTAACTATGGACAAATAATTTATATTGTGCCCCCTCAATCTCAATGTAGATGCACCACTGAAGTACACAACCAATATTACAATTATAATCTCTCAAAAATTATTCAGGCTCAAGAAATAGCCATTAAAAAAATAAAGCATTCATCTCATAATAGAATTGTAAAAAACAAGACAAATATAAGCACATGAATTTTATAATTTTCAATATTAGAGGCACATTTTCAACTAAAGTTATAAAACTTTCAAAATATGATGCATAATATAAAAGATTTAAGATTGGAAGAACATTATCATTTCAGATTTATAGTGTTCATAAAACAATATATCTATAGGTTGTAAAATCCATAACATGACCAAAAACAATCTATCACTCGTGATCAATACAAAAATCTTCAAGAAACATTTTAAAGGAACAAAGTCAATTTGCAAAGAATAAAAATCTTGAACCACACTCAATCAATTCAATTTAGGATACACAACTCTTACTGTTCTATTTGGGCTTTCTGACCAATACCATATATCAATATTTGATATAAAAGTCCAACTTAAAATTAAATTAGGTGGAAAAAATATATTTGAATTCCGTAAATTCAATAAATGGCTCATTAACAAACATTCAATCCCTCATTGGATAAGAAATATTATAAAGGAGAACTTAAATAGTCATCCAAAAATTTCAAAAATAGCCAAAAACTACCAACTACATTTAGAAAGCAAGTGCCACTCATATTTATGAAATAAATAAATATGAAGTCAAATTATAATATGGAATCCTTTCACTTTGGTTGAACAAACCATCAAAAGATAGACAAGGAATTCATCACCAGTTTGAATAACAAGGGGCAACTAAAAATTTTCTATTTTGAACAAAAAAAGTCAAAGTGCACTTTGAAAATTCTATTTATGAAGGGACAACCTAAAACATGCAAATATGAAATTTGCACAATGAACCAATAAAATCAAATTGAATTTGAGAATTTCAAGTGGAACAATTTAAATATACCCTTATGATGTGCCTCATAAAAACCAAAGTTTTATTCAACGATTCCATTTAGGGTGTATGCCTAACTAAAATTATAGGGATTTCAAAATTGAGCCCCAATATCAATTCATATTTTAAGAGCGAACAAAAAATATATCCGTAAGTTATCAAATCTCTACAAAGATCAAAACCAACCTATGTTCCCCATAAATTCAATATAAAACCCAATTGTAATATGCCAAATTTACACGAAATTAGGCTAAAAAACCATCATTGTTTCTTGTGATAACTATAATTTTTCATCTTACAAAACAATTCAAAGTGTTAACTTAAATATACTCATATCCTATCTTGACTATGAATAAATAATTCAAATTACGCTACTCCATTCCCAATATGGATGCACACCCAAGTTACATGACAAATACCACTTATAATTTTTCAATATCATTTGGATTTGAGAATTAGACATAAAAATATTAAAGCATTCATCTCACAACTGAATTATAAACACAACAACTCAAATATAAGCATATGAAATTTGCATTGGGAATAAAATTAATTTTATAGGGCTTTCAACATTGGTGGAACAATATCAACCCAAATTTTAGGATTTTCAAAACTGGAGCACTATACCAACTCAAGTTATACGACTTTCAAAGTTTGAGGCACAATTGTTACCCGTGATCAACATAAAAAGCTTTATGAAGCACTTCTAAAGGACAATTTTGACATATGCGTGTGCAAATATTAAAAAGAATAAAAATTTTAAACCACACTCTATCAATTCAATTTAGGATACTCAACTTACCCAATTCAATTTGGGCTTTCCGACCAATACCACATACAAAAATTTGAAGTACAAGCCGAACTCAAAATTAACTTAAATAGAAAAAATAAATTCGATTCTTTGTAAATTCAATAAAGTACTCAAATATTAACATTCAAACCCTCATTGGTTAAACAAATCATAGTTCAACCAGATTATAAGGGGCAACACACATATAGTAATCTAAAAATTTTAAAATAGTGAAAATTGTCAATTACATTTAGAACGCACCCCAACTCATTTACAAAAATAAAAAAGTATGAAATCAAATTATAATTCTGAATTCTTCCACTTTGGCCCAACAAACTATCAAAAGATAGACAAAGAACTCATCCCCAGTCAAAAAAAAAAGGGCAACTCAAAACTTTCTACTGTGAACAAAGAAAGTCAAAGTGCACTTTGAAAATTCTACTTCTGATGGATCAACTCAAAATATACCCATATGAAATTTGCATAGTGAACCAAGAAAATCAAAGTGCAATTTGAGAATTCCAAGTGGGATAATACAAAAATATACCTTACAAAACTTGCACTATGAAAAGAAAAAATGAAATTGCTATTCGACAGTTCCATTTAGGGTGTATACCCAACTCGAGTCACATTTACAAAATGAAAAAGCATGAAATCAAATTATAATTCGGACCTTCCACTTTAGCCTAACAAACCATCAAAAGATAGACAAAGAATCCATCGCCAGTCCGAATAACAAGGGGCAACTCAAAACTTTTTACTGTGAACAAAGAAAGTCAAAGTGCAGTTGGACAACTCTATTTATGATCGGACAACTCAAAATATACTCATGGAATTTGCATAATGAACAAAAAAAATCAAAGTGCAATTTGAGAATTGCAAGCAGGATAATACAAAAAAAAAACCCTTACGGAACTTCACTGTGAAAAGAAAAAAAATCAAATTGTTATCCAAAAGCTCCATTTCGGGTATATACCCTACTCAAGTCATATTTACAAAATAAAAAAGTATGAAATCAAATTATAATTCAGATTTCTTCCACTTTGGCCCAACAAACCATCAAAAGATAGACAAAGAATCCATCATCAGTCTGAATAACAAAAGACAACTCAAAACTTTCTACTATGAACAAAGAAAGTCAAAGTGCACTTTGAAAATTCCACTTATAAGGAGACAACACAAAATATACCCATATGGAATATGCATAGTGAACCAAGAAAATAAAAGTGCAATTTGAGAATTCCAAGTAGGATAATACAAAAGTATACCCTTACAAAACTTGCACTATGAAAAGAAAAAATCAAAATGCAATTTGACAATTCCATTTATGGTGTATTTCCAACTTAGGTCATATTTACAAAATAAATAAGTATCAAATCAAATAATAAACGAAATCCTTCCACTTTGGCCTAACAAACCATCAAAAGATAGACAAAGAATTCATCACCAGTCCGAAATAAAATAGGCAACTCAACTTTCTACTGTTAACAAAGAGAGTCAAAGTGCACTTTGACAATTCTACTAATGATGTCACAACTCAAAATATAACCTTATGAAATTTGCATAGTGAACCAAGAAAATCAAAGAGCAATTTGAGAATTCCAAGTTGGATATACAAAATTATAACCTTACGAAACTTGAACTGTGAAAAGAAAAATTAAAAGTGTTATTCGACAGTTCCATTTAGGGTGCATACCCAACTCGTGTCATATTAAAAAAATTAAAAAGTATGAAATAAAATTATAATTCTGAATCCTTCCACTTTGGCCCAACAAACCATCAAAAGATAGACAAAGAATCCATCATCAGTCCGAATAATATGGGGCAACTCAAAACGTTCTATTGTGAACAAAGAAAGTCAAAGTGCACTTTGACAATTCTAATTATGATGCGACAACTCAAAGTATACTGATCTAATCTACTACAAACGTTTCCAAGAAACTTTTTCTTCTAATTACTTCTCACATGCAAAACGCTTAAACAAAAAATATTGATCTAATTTAACTATTGAAGCACAATTACAGATACAGCTCAAAGGGAATATACGTACTATTAATAACAGGGTGACACAATAACAAAAGAAGACATATCGCTTCAAGATTCCCTACTTAATGCATTATCTATATAATCATATTACAAGATAATTCAAATCCTACAATCACAATTACAATATTAACCAACATATAAACTCATATATAACAACTATATAATAAAAATAAACCTAAGTTCCAAAATTCGTATTTAAATACCAAAACATAAATAAAATTTCGCAAGCACCACAATGAAATAATCGACAATCAAATCTACTACAAAGGTTTAGGATAACCTTTTCCTTCTAATTACTTCTCACAAGTAAAACCCTTAAAGAAAAATAATTAACTAGCCTAACTACTGAAGCACAATTACAGATCCAACTATAAGGGAATTTACGTACTATTAAAAACATGCATATACAACCGCAAAAAACAAGCGTCACTACATCATTGAAATTTAAATCTCAAAACATCATTCACTATAAGATCAGCTAAATCTAAAAAAATTTAATTAATCCGAAAACTAAAAAGACCATAGTCCTCTATTAGACTAAATAGAAATAAATTGTAAACAATACATAAGACAAATCTATATAATAAGAAACTTTTAGAGGTAACATAGAATCATCATTGCATTTATACAGAAACTTGCATTCCTTAATTACCATAACATGTCAAATGGTTCGCGAAAAATATTGAACAATACTAACTTCTCACAGACATGTATATAGTGACTAAACTAACAAAATGTGCATATAGAAACAACAATCAATTCCATGAGATCATGTTCAACACGACCAAAATTTTGCAAAAGTGATATAGTGTCTTTCTAAGATGAACTAAAACGCTAATTGCAACAACGTACTCTTAAAAAATTCAAATAATCCAATCACACCAAAATTTCTATCTAGCATAATAACTGATACAAGACTTGAAAAATCTTCCAAAAATACAATCCTATTTTGAAGAACTCATACCTATTTCTTCAAAAACCATTCACAAAAAAATCAACATGACCACAATTTTGCAAAAGTGATATAGTTTCATTCTAAGATGAATTAAAACACTAATTGCATCATCATACTCTTACAAAATTCTAATAATTCAATCACAACCAAATTTCTAACTACAATAATAACTCATCACAATTAGGCTACAAGAGCTGATAGATCTTTCAAAAATACAAACCTATTTTGAAGAACTCATACCTAGTTCTTCAAAAATCATTAAATAGAAATTCAACACTCAACTAAACACTAAAAAAATCTAATAACAGTAGCAATTAACATAATTATCAATCGCAATTAGACTAAACATAAACAAATTTTTCAAAAACACTACAATGAAGTAATCGACAATCAAATCTACTACAAAGGTTTACTAGAACGTTTTCCTTCTAATTACTTCTCACATGTAAAATCCTTAAACAAAAACACTGATCTAATCTAACATCTGAAGCACAATTACATAAACAACTCAAAGGTAATATACGTACTATTAACAACATGACTATACAGCCAAAAAAAAAAAAACCATCACTATGACATTCACTACATAATGCAATAACTATATAATCATATTCTAAGAATATTCTAATGCTACAATCACACTTACAATCCTAACCAAAAAATAAATTTATCATATTCAACAACAATTATATCAACAAAACAAACCTATAGTCCAAAATTCATATTTGAATCCCAAAACATCGTTCACAACAAGATCAGTTGAATCAAAATAAATTTAATCAACCCGAGAAATAACAAAACCGTAGTCCTCTATCAAACTAAAAAGAAATAAATTTTAAATGATACATACGACAAATCTGTCTAGTAACAATTTTTCACATGCAACTGTATGAAACAATCATCATTACATTTATACAAAATATAGCATTCCGTAAGTACCCTAAAATGTCAAATGGTTCGCGAAAATTAATGACTAACTCTAACTACTTACAGACAATTACAAACACAGTACTCAAAAAATGTGCACATAAAAACAACATTCAAAGCTATAAGATCATATCCAAGACGACCACAATTTTGCAAAAGTGATATAGTTTCATTATAAGATTAACTAAAACGCTAATTGCATCACGGCACTCTTACAAAATTCTAATAATACAATCACTCCCAAATTCCTAAGTAGAATAACAATTAATCACAATTAAGCTACAAGACCTAATAGATCTTCCAAAACTACAATCCTACATTGAATAACGCATACGTAGTCCTTCAAAAATCATTCACCAAAAATTCAAACTCAATTATAAACCAAAAAATCAATAACAACAGCAATTAACACAACTATATCCACAATTAAACTAAACATACACAAAGTTTTTGCAAGCACTATAACGACAAAAATGAACAATCAAATCTACTAAGTTTTACAAGAAACTTTTTCTTCTAATTACTTTCTCACATGTAAAAACCTTCAACAAAAATACTGATCTAGTCTAACTACTGAAGCACAATTAAAAATACAGCTCAAAATGAGTTTACTTACTATTCACTACTTGCATATACAGCAACAACAACAAAAATATGTCGTTTTAAGATCCACTAGCTAATGGAATATCTATATAACCATATTCCAAGATAATTCAAATCCTACAATCACACCTACAATAATAACCAACATATAAATTCGTAATATATAACAACTATATCAACAAAACAAACCTCAGTTGCAAAATTCTAATCTACAACAAAGGTTTAGGAGAACCTTTTCCATCTAATTACTTCTCACAAGTAAAACCCTTAAAGAAAAATATTAATCTAGTCTAACTGCTGAAGCACAATTACAGATCCATATCTAAGGGAATTTACGTACTATAAACAACATGCCTATACAACCACAAAAAAATGTCACAACATCATTCATATTTAAATCCCAAAACATCGTTCACTACAAAATCAGCTGAATCTAAAAAAATTTAATCAAATCCAACACTAACAAGACCATAGTCCACTATTAGACTAAATAGAAATAAATATTAAACGATACATAAGACAGATCTATCTAATAACAAATTTTTACAAGCAACAAAGAATCATAATTATATTTATACAAAAACTTACATTCCTTAATTACGCTAACATGTCAAATGGTTCGCGAAAAATATTGACCAATACTAATCTCTCACAGACACGTAGAGTTACTAAACTCACAAAATGTGCATATAAAATCAATAATCAAAGTTATGAGATCATGTTCAACACGACCACAATTTTGCAAAAGAGATACAGTTTCATTCTAAGATGAATTAAAACACTAATTGCATCACCATACTCTTACAAAATTCTAATAATACAATCACAACAAAATTTCTAACTACAAGAATAACTCATCGCAAGGCTACAAGACCTGATAGATCTTTCAAAAATACAATCCTATTTTGAAGAACTCATACCTAGTTCTTCAAAAATCATTCAATAGAAATTCAACCCTCAATTGAACACCAAAAAATCTAATAACAGTAGCAATTAACATAATTATCGATCGCAATTAGACTAAACATAAACAAATTTTTCGGAAACACTACAATGAAATAATCGAAAATCAAATCTACTACAAAGGTTTACTAGAACCTTTTCCTTCTAATTACTTCTCACATGTAAAATCTTTAAACAAAAACACTGATCTAATCTAACTTTTGAAGCACAATTACATAAACAACTCAAAGGTAATATAGGTACTATTAACAACATGACTATACAGCCAAGAAAAAAAACATCAGTATGACATTCACTACATAATGCAATAACTATATAATCATATTCTAAGAATATTCTAATGCTACAATCACACTTACAATCCTAACCAAAAAATAAATTTGTCATATTCAACAACAATTATATCAACAAAACAAACCTATAGTCCAAAATTCATATTTGAATCCCAAAACATCGTTCATGACAAGATCAGTTGAATCAAAATAAATTTAATCAACCCGAGAAATAACAAGACCGTAGTCCTCTATCAAACTAAAAAGAAATAAATTTTAAATGATACATACGACAAATCTGTCCAGTAACAATTTTTCACATGCAACTGTATGAAACAATCATCATTACATTTATACAAAATATAGCATTCCGTAAGTACCCTAAAATGTCAAATGGTTTGCGAAAATTAATGACTAACTCTAACTACTTACAGACAATTACAAACACAGTACTAAAAAAATGCGCACGTAAAAACAACATTCAAAGCTATAAGATCATATTCAAGACGACCACAATTTTGCAAAAGTGATATAGTTTCATTATAAGATTAACTAAAACGCTAATTGCATCACGGTACTCTTACAAAATTCTAATAATACAATCACTCCCAAATTCCTAAGTAGAATAACAACTAATCACAATTAAGCTACAAGACCTAATAGATCTTCAAAAAATACAATCCTACATTGAATAACGCATACGTAGTCCTTCAAAAATCATTCACCAAAAATTCAAACTCAATTATAAACCAAAAAATGAATAACAGCAGCAATTAACACAACTATATCCATAATTAAACTGAACATACACAAAGTTCTAGCTTCCCTTAGGAGCTGAAAAACAGTGGAACAGAAGGATAATAGGGTTACTATTGCGAACCTTAACGGAAATCATGAAAACCAACTCGGAAAGGAAAAGTAAGGTTCAAAGACCAACTTACGTGAGATGGAGCGAACTCTTGAGCTAGTACAAACGAGCGGAAACTAAACCCTAGCAGAGCTTTGTTTTAGGTGCAAAGGGAAGGTGACGGCTGATTTTCTGAGAGTGATGAGAGACAAGTGAGTTAGGGCAGACTTAGGTCTGTTTTCTCTCTTTGGGCCAGCCCTAAGGCCCAATAGTTTGGGGCAGCCTTTTAAAAAAAAAGGACATAACGAAAAAGTGGGCCTTACAGGGTAGTTTAGTTAAGATATTTTTTGGTGAAATTAGTTAAGATGCTGAAATTTTTACTAAGTTTTTCTGGACCTGTGATATAAAATTGATGAATTTTATTTAGTTTTCTTTAATATGCTAATTGTATGGTTTTGAAACTACCTTACTATATTTAGTTAATAAACTGGTGCGAATCCTTTATATTGCTTTGACTAATGTCATATATTATCGGAAAAATTAAATAAACCCATCTTAGAACATAATTGTAAAGATGAATGGAGTTTAACATCAAACACACCTTCTCCATGAGAGACACGTAAATATTGGCAAAACATGGAAACCTTGGAACCAGAGGCTTCAGAGTTATACGTGGAGAAACAAATACTTGCAGATCAACAACCTGAGATTATTTAGAAGCATAAATACTCTGTATTAGGTTAAAACAATTGAAAATTTTTACAACTGCAATACAATTTAAACCATATACTCTATTTTCAGAAGGTCATGAAGTACAAACATATACCTGCACCGTGGCTCGAAGCCCAAATGCTTTAGTTGCAACAGTGATATTAGGATTCCCAGCCCACTTTCCATGATCAACTCCTTTTCATCAGTAGTATAGACTTTCATTCCTGGCATATATTCAAATGAAAATTAACATCAATCAATCTAAACTTCTTCTATTACCTGAAAGAGTAATGAAAGATCTGCTTAAGGAAAATATGGAACCATGAAACTTGTGACAGTGATTTCATTTTGCAGTTCAAGCAATATCAGTAACACTGTGCATACCAGAATCATAGCCTTACACAATGGCTAAGATAGGATGTGTGATTACCTTCTGAATTAGTAGCTACTAGGATAGACCATAATAATAAGTTTAACTTTGGTCGACAATCTGTCGCAGACCACAAACATGTACGGTATAATTGAAGATTGGAGGTGATGGTGCAGTTGAGTGCCAAAAACAACAATGTGGGTCTCAACTCCGACTTTGAGATGGATAAATAAGTCCATAATACTAGCGGTTAGGGACCAATGCTAACAGAAAACTTATAGGGAGGACCATGTCCTCATAAAAAGCAGAGGACAACGAAGTCTTTGATATATAGGGAGGACCATGTCCTCAATATATTTGGTGTTTAATTCTTTGATATATATCTAGTTGTATGTTATGTATTAAATGAGCATTGCAAGTTAAGATGATTTTTAGCTATTGATTGCTCCTAGTTCCAGTAATTTTATTTGATTTTTAACAAGTGGTTAGTTTATTATTAATGTTAATCTTAATATTTATGATTAAATTTTTAGGAAGAACCGGTGAAAGCATAAGATGAGAGTTAATCTTACTATACCATTAAAATTGCCTCTCTTGATATCAGTTCTAAGATAATTGAGCCACCGAAGTCTGCAACTTTTCCCACACCTTAGCATTTATATTGTCACTTCTTAGCATGCTAAAATTCATATTGTCGTTACCTAGATGAATTAGTGTGATACGTAGATATATAGTTTCTCTAAGAAATTTTATGTAAGTTAGCTTTAATTTATGAAAAAAATATCATTCTCGATGCAGTTGTGTCACTCTATGAGTAATCTGTTAATGTTAATATTTATGATTAAGACTATATCTTGTGCAAGTGGTGGGGTTTATTGTGTCTTTATCTGATTACCATATATAATGCAATTTATTTTATTTTATTTTGAAGAGCTTAATTGGAAATTTTCATTAGCTTTTGTGATAAAGCTTACTCTTGCACGCCAACTAACGACATATTTTCTTCTTATCTTATTGTTGCAGACTTTTGGATCATCATTGAGTGTGGTGTTTGGTTCATCATTGGACTTATTGTTACTCTCCATGGATCATTGGTGTTTGGTTCATTTGGAGCAGTGAAGTGTTTAATCTGATTTTTTTTTTTGGTTCATTTGGACCATGCTTGTATTGTTGTTCTAATTGTAGAAACTAGGTCTCACTCCATGATGATATAATTTCCAAGCCTTTTCATGGTATTTCTCTCTCTGCTTTATTTTTCTGGGTGATTTTGGGATCAAAATTTTGTATGGAATATTTTCTTATTCTGACAGTTTATGTGAAAATTATGTGATTTTTTACTTTCTGGCACATAACTCTCATGGTTCTTCAACAGGGTAAAGGCTTTGTTGAATATTATTATTTTTGGGTGCCATTACAATTGAAAATTGATAGGTTTCTTGTATGTATAATTAATAGTTTTTTATATTAAAGAAGGCATATGGGTTGGTCCTGGCCCAAGGGCTTTTTTGGATATTTAGGACCTGTGGACTTTTTCTATTAGGGACTCTTTGGCCCCGGCCCATGTGGGCCAGGGCCAAATCATATGAAATTCGCTAAATTGATAGGTCTAGAGATATGATTTCACTCAAAGATCTACTAAATGCTAACTACATTTTAATCCTACAATCACTCTAAAATATATCATATTTTAATGGTTAAAAATTACCACAAAATATATTATATTTTAACAATTAAAAATCACAAAAAAAACATTCAAACTATTTTTTAAATATTTTAAAATCCTTAAAGCATGACTAAAATGAGCAAACCAAGGAAAATCTAACTCACTAATTGACGGTACCTAGAACATTGGTGTAATAAATAGAAACATCAAATTAAAATATTAGCTTAAAAACAATACTAATCCAAATGCTACTCATCATTTACAGGAATTATATTTATACAAGTGTTTGCATGTGCGTATACCTCCAAATGCTATAGAACATCATCCCCACCATTGCATAAGATGAGAGTTAATCTTACTATACCATTAAAATTGCCTCTCTTGATATCAGTTCTAAGATAATTGAGCCACCGAAGTCTGCAACTTTTCCCACACTTGAGTAAGCAATTCCTGTTCAATAAAAAAAAACTTATAAATGATTCCTTTAGTTGACTTCTGACAGTATATATTACTCACATCTACATAAAAGTATATATTACTCATATCTACATAAAAACCTGAAGAATAAACACTTTTACCATATAAACCCATTAGGACTCCAAATCACATAGTGGACACAAACGCCTGGATCTTTAATGCAACCTGAATTGATTGTGATTATTTTTATTTTCAGTCATTGCAACTCAACAATTATGAGGATTTGGTAATCAGCAAATACGGTGGGAAAAGACAACCTGAAAGGGCATTGTACATGCACTAAGATCCCACACTTTAAAGTTCCTCATGAGCAACCGCTCCCTAGAGCCCACTTCCCACAAAGCAATGTCCCCCCATTCGTGGCAATTGAGACGTTGAAACAAGAAAACCAAATTCAGTCAATTTAGAGCATGAATAGTTAATACATGTAACTAATAAGTCAACACTAACAAAAGGCCTTAAAAGAGTAGCATATCCAGAAGCCGTGTTTGTTGAACTGCATGAAAGTCCATGCTCATAGGAGCTGTGTTCATAGTCCGCACGACAGTCTTTAGCAAGTCAGCAGGCGCATTAAAAGCCTTATCATTACAAGGGAATGAAACTGACAGTACATTGACCAACAAATTTACCTGCACAAAATAAACAAGATTCATAGCAGAAATATAAAAGTGTTTAGCGATGACACATGCTTATTTCTGAGTGGACCTCCAAAAGTTTAATTTCTCTATAAATACTCTGCTATCAGCTTTAAGTTTTCTAGATAAAGCATGCAAACTTGTGAGAATAACAAACAAAATCATTCACTAAAATTGTAATCCTTAACTCTATATACGCTGCAAGCATAACTATATCTTTGCTTTGTGTGTGTTTGTGAACTACACTGTTATGGCTTGTGGAGATTTAGCTTACCGTATATATTCTAAGTTACATTAAATTAACACAGCAAAAATATCAGATAAATCATGTCATGCTTAACAGAAATGAACTGAAATGAAGGAACCCTAGGGAAGCGCATAAGTGTGGACATCATTTCCTATCATGCTTATCATGTTACTTCTCAAACAAATACAAAGAAAATCCCAGCAAATATGGATAAACCACACATAGGGTAATCTATTTATAATAGAGAGAGGTACAAGTAAAAAGAGTAACTGAAAATAAAAAGATTAAATAGAAGATATTGTTTGATATTGTGGTTATCAATATCTAACAATATCT
>Ga0209589_1010889_pt1 | contig 13068 bp, 4 predicted proteins | sample CowpeawhiteBW_FD_187525 | JGI IMG/M metagenome (GOLD analysis project Ga0209589, IMG submission 187525) | Root nodule microbial communities of legume samples collected from California USA - Cow pea white BW (SPAdes) (version 2) | ecosystem: Host-associated > Plants > Roots > Nodule | place: USA...
CACATGGGGTTCGCAATCCACGCCTCACACTGATTTTCCCAATCCAATCCCTAATTTCCTAATTACAACATTTAGGGTTTTTCAAGCACTATGTTATTTTTAATTCAATCCATGCAGTCACTGTGCCGTTCTGAAAAATAATAAACGCCACGTCAGAAAATCAAAACCAAGTTAACGTTAAAAAATTTAACATTGTTAGTGATTACCCTGATTTAATACTGAATTACAAAAACGAGGACGAAATTAAGACCAATTAAAATACGAGGACCAATTTGAGATTTCTGAACCAAAACGAGGACCAACGGAGTATTTTAACCAAATAAAATAGATAAAATTAAATTAAAGTTAAAGTAGGATGAAAATAAAAGTAAAAATATATCTATACTTAAATCGATATTTATCTTTTTTTTTTCTTTCTAATTATTTTTAAAGTCAAAAGTTTATTTCTTATCCAACCAAAATGTTCACACCCACCGATCACGATTCACACTTTCTTTGCACCTTTATTTTTATAATCTTTCCTCTTACCATATTTATATTTAGTTTCATCTTTTACTTTAAATTAATTTTATCTTTTATATTTTATACCGAGCACATCTGAACTGGCTTTTTTTTTAATTTATACGTCACCTTATTTTATTTTCTTTTCTATTTTTAAATACTTGTAGTGGAAACAGTAAAAATAACTTCAATATTTTAGACTAATTTTTTAGTTTAATTCTTTACTTCCGAGATTAAATTTATGTTGTTCTTTTTAAAAGGGAATAAAGAAAAGGCCATTTGTTTGGTTTGAAATTAATTCTGGTAATATTTTAAATATATTAACTGTTAAAAGATAATAAAAAACATTCTCTCAAATATTTTCATTACACGTTATTGCTTCTCATCGTTACCACAATTAAAAATTTAAGGACCTCCAGTCTCTCCCCTACATTTATTTTTAGTGGACATTTAAAAATGAAAACATAAATGAGTAACTGAAAAACAGAAATTGAAAAATATTCAAATATTGAATTAAAAAATAAAATAATAATAATAATGTTACGAGAAGAAAACAAAAACTCCATAAACTAGTAAACATCGTGTTAAACCATTTTTATTTTCTAAAAACATGTTAGGTTTTATGTTTCACAAAACACGTCCAAAACAAAGGGAGAAGTAATGAGGACTAGAGAACCAACCAAGGGGATACTAGGCGAGAAAGGGTTATAAGCCACACTAGTAAAATGCGTTCAAATTCATGAATTTGAGTAGAATTAGGTTGACAAATATATAAATTTTTTATTTATGATAAATTGAATTTCGTTCCCTTGAATTTTTTTTATAGAAAATTATACTTTGACTCGTATTTTTTTACTTTTATCTTTTATTTCTTGACGTGATTTAGTATATGAATTATTGATTGTTTTAAAAGAAAAATAGTGATACATTAATCAATAACCTATATTAAACCACGTAAGAGAATAAAGAATAAAAATAAAAAAAAATAAAAGTTAAAATATCATTATCCTTTTTTTATATATGAATTGACTCATAATTATTTTATTTTTAAAAAAACTTAAATGTTATTTAGTTTTTAATACATTTGAATGTCACTTATTATTTATTTATATTAATACTTGGTAAAATAGGTGATTATTGCCATAAATACGTAGATAGAATAAATAACTTAAAAGTTGTTAGGTAAAACATTTCATAAAGAAATATTGTTTTGCTACCACTTTTAATCAGTAATTTATTTTAAAAATATAAGGCAACATCTTGAACTTTTTAAAATATAAGAAATCAAACTATATCTACAAGAAAAGATGAAAGACTATATTGCCAATTACATCTTAATTTTAAAATAAATTTAAATATATTTTAAATTTATGTCATTTGAATTAAAAAATTATTTAAATTTAAATTTGATACTTTTGTCACATACAGTTTAGTTCATACCGTTTCTAGTGATCATATTCGTTTGTTATTACATTAATCTTAAATTATCAAACATGATTGAAATTCATATTTTAATCTGTTCCAATTATAAATTTTACAATAAAATAAGTAGAATAATAGATTTAATTCTCTCTCTATATATATAACACAAGCCCTCAAACTTGTAATCAAAGTCCGAGTTGGTCATGAAAGAGAAACCATTAAGTCTAATGAATTGAAGAAAAAAAGAAAATAATCAGTAAACCTATGAAAGAGTCTTAAAAATTATACAAATCAAGCACTCGGATTTAGACACTTTAAAAGCATGCATCATTGGTCAACTTTGAAAAGTTCATTCATTTTAGTTTTTCTCTACGGTCACAACAAAAATGTTACATATTCACGCTCACGAGAGTTAATTGAATCTTGTATTTGGATATGAACTTTTACAATTTATAAGATATTTAAACATAATGTATTTGAATTACTTTTATTTTAAATTGTTTTATTTTTTAAATATTTTGTATTGATAAGATAATTCAAATGTAATAAAATTTAACTTTTCTTATTTGAATAAAATATTTCAATCACCACTAGATTAAAAACAAATAAATATCAAATAATTATTAAAAATAAAAAATACTAATATTGACAGTTTATTTTAGTTTATCTTAATTGATGTTATTTTTTCAATTCTATATTTACTTTTTTTTTTAATTTGTTAAATGAGATTATTTTTGAATTGGTAATCGGATCAAATCCAAGATAATACATGGTTGGGTCATGTAAGTGCAAGCCAAGTTAGCTTATAGTTGGATCTAGCTTGAACCAAGTAGGCATGGTCCTAACAAGCAAGTTGACTTGAACCAAGGTTGAGCCAAGTGCATTAAAACTTCATGTCGAGTTCATTCGAATTCAAGTCAAACCGAATTGACTCATGGTTCAGATTGAATCAAGTTAGCTCAAACTTAGATCAAACCATATTGGTCCAAGTCGAAGTAGTGCCTAGAATTAGGTTGAGCTTAACTGACCTGAACCTAGGTCAAATCAAGTCAATCTAAATACAAGTTGAGTTAAGTCCAGACAAGCCCACATTCAATAGAGTTGGGGTCAATTCATGTCAATTCATGTTCACCTGAGTCTGGACCAACTTAGTTCATTCAAGTTGGGCTAGGTCTGACCTAGTCTTATTGGCATAACCAGCTAGATATGCATTTCTAACAATTCTTTTTATTGACTTTGAGCAACAAAATAAATAATGGAAGTGTCTGTTGATATCAATTATTTAAAACATATGGAACCATAGGAATGAGATTGTATTTAGACAAGAAAGAGTGAATCCGGAGAAAATTTTAACTTTGGCAAAATTAAACCCTTAGGCATGGATGAGATGTAAAGTCTCAAATGTTTTTTTCTCTTATAATGATTGGAATTTATGTCCTACTAAGTGCATCAAATCTGTAACCTAGTATCCCTAATCAGAAGATGTGGGGGATAACAATGTTCTAAATAAAAAATGTGTTATCCAAACACACTATCACAGTTTATTCAAATAAAAAAGGTTTTATGAAATGAACAATGTTTCACTTTCAAATATAAACAAATGAAGGGATAAGACATGACAATGTAAAACCAACTATTTACATTACATTTACCATGTGTTCTTTAAACATCACAATCAATTCCACAAGTCACTTCCTAGAAGCTCGGCAACTGAGAACATACTTAACAAGAAAACAAGGATCTAAATGCCATATTCAAATCATTGATACAGAATAAGATAAGGCTCTAAAAGTACAGATTTTGATAGTCAGAGGATATCATCATAAGCAACAATTTCTCGGCCCTTGAAAGGCACTTCTAAAACTGGGCTACGTGAGCTATTTTCACCATGTTTGGGGTTCCCTATAGCTGAAGCAAGTCTATTACCTCTTCCACGCTTGCTCAAAGGTGCCTCAGCACGAACAAGCTTTGACATATGCCCTTTATCCTTGCTATTACCCACTCCTTCCCTCCACATGGCTAGAGGATCTGTTGCCCACAACACCTGAACCTGTTAAACACAACAATCTCTTTCAAATTTCCCTTTATGAATCTATTCACTTCTATTTATCTACCCATTAGGATATATTTCAATGAGCTTTTCCGTAAGTGTCTCAGAAAAAAGGAAAAAAGTTAAATAGGCTCTTCATAAACTAATGTTAACTTATTCTTTTTATAATTTTCTCCTAAAAGTGCTTCTAGAAAAATTCATCCAAGCAGATTCGATGTACTAAAACAATTATAGGAATTGAGCACATGTTAGTTCCTCATAACCCAATAATTTCTTTCAACGCTAAAGCAACACATTATTCCTTCTCCATTGTGTCTAAGAACTTGGGAATGTATATTGTAGTTCTCAAAAAACATGTTGTCAACTCAGATCCAAACATAAACTGTATTGTTGAGAAATTCTGAATATGATTTCAGGTTCATGATTGATTATGAACTATAGCAGCTTCAAATAGTTTTTGTCTTGGATGAAAGGGTAAACCCACTTCACTAACAAATCTATTTTAACTAAAACAAATCGATCCAAAAACAGACCTAAAGGTTCAAACTTTTACCAAAATTCTAAACAATTGGGTATTTGTCAAATTTGTTCAATTTCAATTTCGAAGCTCATTCTCTCCTCTTCAATTTCAAAGCTCCCATTTTTTTTTAATCGAGTTACAAACAACTAAGCTGAAAATTCCTCAACTGTATTCAGTTTTGTAGTAGTAAGCACTTCAGACAAAACATTAAACATTCACGAATCATAATTAAAAACGTGAACTTCAAAACCCTAAGTGAGAAAAGGGTAAAAGGAAGCACCTTTTTGGAGCTAACGGTGATTCCGAAGGAGGGATCAACACCGGCGGCGATGGCGGCGTCGGCAGATTCCTTTGACCGGTAAGTAATGTAGCCGACGGCGTCGCGGTCGATGCGGATGCGGGAGATGGCGCCGTAGATCTCGAAGCGAGACTTGAGATCGAGGACGGAGCAGTCTTGAGGGAGGCCCATCACGACCACCGCGGAAGGCAGCGCAGGCCTCGTCGTCGGCCTCTCCTCCTCCACGGGCTCTGGCAAGGGGCGGCGGCGCTTGGCGGCGGCGTCATGGCGGGAAAAATAGTGCCTGTCTCGCTTGCGACTCATTTTTTGAGTTGTGTGAATGAGTGAAGAAAAAGAATAGGTTACTTTCTGAACAATTTTGATTCGATTTTCCTATGGTCTTGTTTGAATAGGCTACAAAATTTTGCAGATAATTGGTGTTGACCTCATTCTTTCGTTTGTCGGAGAAAAGTCAACTATTTTAACATTATAACAAGTTCAATTTCTCAATAATGTCATTGTAAAAAAATACTCTTTAGTCAAATTCTCTACTTAAATTGATCATTCATTTGGTAAATAATACATATTAATAGACAATTAAAAATCATAACAAATATGGTTTTTAACATAGATAGTATTTTAGCCTTACAAGTTACCAAACAATTGTTTACTTTAGAAATAATAATTATAGTAAATAGACTTTTTTAAATATGTAAATTATATTATAATCAAACCCAGTATAAATAAATGTTTTTGACATACAAATTACATTTATGATAACAAATTTAATGTTATATAAGATTTTTTACCTTTTTCATATTTTAATGAAATGTTAAAATCAAATTTAGAAATAAAGATTAAAATAATAGATTGAAAGAAATAAAAAAAGTTATGTTTGAAAGCAACTCCTAATCTATTTATGCTTATTATAATTTGTAATCACAGTATTATTGTTACAACAATAATTTTTGGTACACAAAAATGGATAATTTTATTATGGACAAAAATTTTACATTTTATGAATGTGAGTAAGTGATATTAAGTTAGTGTGATTTTATCGTGAATAAGTTGTACACTCGTAGTCTGACTTCAAAATTTTTTAAATAAAGATGTGTTAAACCTTATATGACTTTAGTGTAAAAGGAGAAGTATAAATTAAATATGACTTTGATTAGTGATAATTCTCAACTCTTTTTTCAAGTGAAGTCGTGCAAGAATGGCACAACTTTAATGTAATCTAAATCGGCGTGGATTTGTGCATTGGTGTCACAATTTCAGTGTAATCTAAAATTAATTGAAGTTGTAGAGGGGTGGCATAGTTCAATTCATATTACACTAAAGTTGTGTCAATTCTACACAACTTCAATCCATTTTAGATTACATTAAAGATATTTTACACTCATACACAACTTCATTTTGTTTTAGAAAAATTTTAAGACTACTACTAATCATACTTGTATTTGACTCATAGTCATATAGGGCTACCACGACTTCACTTTAAAAGGTGTGAAATCATGTCCTGGGTGCATGACTTCTTCTAAATGGAGTTGCACCAGCTTGATACAACTTATCCATAGTCATACAATTTAAATTTGTGCACATTTGCTTAAATTCAATATAAAATTGCACTTTTTCTTTTAATAAACCTATGAGTTAAGTCATGTTTCTAGTACGCAACTTCAAATTGAATTTTCAACTTGCACGAAAGTCAAACAACTAGAAAACAACTTTGCTTTTGAAAATATGTTGCATAAAGTCAGTCAGAGAGTGGACGACATTAAATACGGCAAACCCACTAAAGTTATGCATGTAAAAGATGAGATACAATTTAGTTTTGAAAAATTAAGAGTCATACAAGGGTTGGACGACTTCTGAGAAAAATCTAATGCATTGAAGTCAGGTTTTGTAAGGAAGACTATCAATTTTGTTTGCTAACTGAGAACTTGCATGCAAACACTAGAATTTGTGTCTAAATAAGACGATTTTCAATTTTGTTTATAAGTTTGTTACACTTAATTCACACCTTTTGTGATGCTTCCTCTGCAAATTTCATATAGGAGTCAAAGTTATTGTCTAATCACTCCACCCTCCTACGTCGCATCTTCATTGATTTCCCTTCTCATTTGGGAGAAGAAGGGATTTACATCAGGCTTTGCAGACTCAATTTTCTTTATTATAATACTAAGGTGATCAATTGATTAATTAATTAATTAATAATTAAAAGTCATGTTGATTTAATTATTATTGTTATTGGTTTGTGGTTTTACGAAATAATTATAATAGTTTATGACCCGTGCGTGGTAAGAAATGAACTTTAAGCATAATTCATCACACAAAACTGACTTTTAAGATGAAGTTTGCACCCCATTATAACTATGAAATTATTTTATTTCTAGCCGATGTGAGACTTCCAACCACTGAGGTATATATATCTCGTGTATGAGTCTATAAATGAGTGGTCAGTTAGCGGCCCGATAAATGATGAAACAAAATGTCTAAAAAATCTCATTAGAATATGTTTTTTTTAACTTTAAGCCTAACTTTAAACCATGTAAAAAAATAACTTTAAGCCTAACTTAACCCCACGACTTTTAAAGTGAGGTTTGTACGCACGGTTATTTATTTATTTATTTATTTCAAATCTTTTTAGAATAATAATATAATTATTATTATATTTATTTTACCATTAAAAATACTAATAATAATATTAATATAAATTGTAAATTGTAAAGTTTTTAAAAAATTAAATATCTATTTAACAAAAGTATTTAGTATAATAATGTCTTTTATAATTAAAAAAAACACTATAATAATAACACCAATATGAATAGTAACAATAATAATAAAAATAATAATGATACCAATAATAACAAACTAATGATGATAATAATAATAATGTTTATGCTATAAATATTAATGTCAATGCTAATATTAAGGTTAATGTTAACGATAATAATCTATAATTATATATAAAGATATACATCAGCAACAAAACAAATAAAAATGACAAGTAATTGAAATACATACGATCCGTAGTAAATAAAATTAATATGTGTGTCTAACTATAATAATAATACCATTATAATAATATCTCGTAGTGATAATAATAATAATAAGGGTTAAATATGTTTTTGGTCCCTTAACTTTCAGGAAATTTTGGAATTAGTCCATTTCAAAACTTTGGACCAATTTAGTCCTTCATCTTTTGAAATATGTGAATTTAGTTCTTTTAATCAAATTTTGTTAAGTTTATTTGACATTTTAAGTGCCTTTCGTGATAGTATTTGACTTAACATTAAAGCAAAAATGTGTCAAACATTATAAAATACTCAAATACAATCCTGAAATGTGTACGAAACATTCAATAAACCTAACAAAATTTGATTAAAAGAACTAAATCCACATATTTCGAAAGATGAAGGACTAAATTGGTTTAAAGTTTCAAAATGGACTAATTCCAAAATTCACTGAAAGTTAAGGGACCAAAAATATATTTAACCCTGATAATAATAATAATAATAATAATAATACAACAACAACTATATATATATATATTTATATATATATATATATATATATATATTGTGTCCTCTTTTATTTTACAATTTTATCCTCTTAATTATCATTTGTTAAATTTAAATAATTATTCATAATAAAAAAATAATTTTTTAGTTTTATCATTTTACTAATTTTATTAACTGTTTTTTTAATTCAAATAATTACACAAGCAGAGAGAGATAAGATGAGCAATCAAACAAATAAAAAGTGCAAGTAATTCAGATATGATACTGTAGTAAATAAAAGTAAAATATGTGTTTAACTATAATAATAATGATAATAATAATAATAATAATAATAATAATAATAATAATATCACTATAATAATATCGTGTAGCGGTGAAAACAATAATAATGCAACTACATATATAAAGAGATAAACATTTTTTGTGTCCTTTTTTGTTTTTTTAAATTTTATCCTCTTAATTATTATATTTTAAATGTAAATAATTATTTATAATAATATTTTTTCAGTTTTATTGTTTTGCTAATTTTAGTAACTATTTTTTGAATAGAAATAATTATTCAAATATAAAGATAAATGAACAATAAAATAAATAAAAAGGACAAGTAATTAAAACATGAGTCATACATACTAAATAAAAATAAAATGTGTATCAAATCATAATAATAATAATAAAAATAATAATAATAATAAATATTATAATAATTATAGTTCTTATATTATTATTAGTAATAATAATAATAGTAATATAATAATAAAAAAAATTATAGTCAATAGTAATGATAATATATATATATATATATAGTTAAACTTTTTATTATAACATAACTTTAAAATTGTTTATAATAAAGGTATTCTAACCGGGACACAAGTTAAAAATAATTAATAAATATTGAATTTGATAGAAGTTGGTAGTTATTTAATGTATTGATAATTTATTTGATACACGTAAATAAAATTAAATAATAAAATAATTTTAACAATGGTTTAACTTTTTTTTAGATAAAATAATTTAAGAAATTTCAATTTAAACTTTATTTTATGAAAATTGAATTTTAAATTTTGAAGTTGGTTCAAATATTTAGATATAAATTTTAGAAAAATTCAAACTAATTTTGTCACCAATATTGATTTGGTTCCAAATCCATGCATATTTGGAGAGTACGTAAAATTTGTTCAGATTAGATTAAAATAGTAGTCGGAATAGATTAAGTTTTATGCAATCTATTTAATTTATACTTTAATGGATTTAGGTAAGATCATTTTTCTAAATAATAATTTGGAAAATACTGGAATAGTATTATTTGTTAGATTATATACATGTGTTAAAAAATTTATAACAAAATCTACAATTAAAAGTTGAAAATAATTTAATTTTTCGATTTCAATTTCAGAAATATAACTTCTTTAATTCGAACCAGACCTTTTATTACTCATTTAGAATGTGGGCCAAATTGGGCCAATCAACCTTTTGCGCCATTTCTTGCTCATTCCCATCATCTTATTATGTACTTTTATTAGTATTTGTATGTATTGGTGCAACACGGAAATTTTAAAAATTATGATATACCTATTATATTAATTTGATTTTATAGAGGTATAATTACAGTTTAATATAAGTATTTAATTTGATAAAATTGAACAAAAAATATTTTAATTATTTTTATTTTATTTATATTATTTAGTATTACTTGTTTATTATTTATATTTATTTACTATATTCTTTTACATGATTTATTTATTTATTTATTGTTATTTACATTTATTATTTTTTATATTTATATATTTACTATTATTTATTACGAATTATGTTACTATTATTTATTATTTATAATAAGTTATTATTGATTATTATTTATATAATTTACTATGAATTATTTTATTAATATTTATTGTATTTGTTAATATTATTGTTTATTATCATTTATATTTATATATTTATTGGGAATTATTTTTTATTTATATTTATTATTATTTATTATCGGTTATTATTTATTATAATTTATTATCAATCATTTTATTATTATTTATTATAATATAACATTATTTTTGTACTTTATTTGTTGTTGTTCTTCTTACATCTCTTATGCACTCCCTTTCCTCTTAAAATTTATACATTAGACCGAGTTATTATCGAAAGAAGGCTTTGGCACTATCAAAAACCAGCTTAGATACCCATTGTTTATGGCACTTACTTTAGACTCATAATTGTTGTATTTGTTTACTTTGAATTGACTACTCATGAAAGTTTCGATACGCGGAATGTATTTTGAATTATGTGAATCTACATAAGCATTTATAGTATTAGTGTGTAATAATTTATTATGATGTAAAAACTTGTTCTTCTTCCTTTCAAACCCAACATGTTAAGGAGAGACTTAACAATAAAAACAATATTGGCTACATGTTTTGTTAGGGCTATCCATGCACTTCCAATGCTTTTTTCGGCATCTCTAAATGTCAGAATTCATTATATGATGATTTTTGTTTTTCTTAAGAAATTATTTATAAATATTATTACTCTTTGCAGGATTTTGAATTTAACAATATTTTTTAAAATTTCTAGATTTTAGTTATTTTTTAAAATATTTATTTAGTAATTTATGTTTTTATTTATTTAACAATTTAGTAAATCTCTTTAAAAAAATTAAAAGAAACATTTAAAAGAATATCGGATATGGACATTCGGTATTCATTTGAGTAAAAATATTTTTTTTAAGAAATCTTATATAAAAATTATTACTCATTTTTTTATAGAAGAATTTTTATTTTAGTTTTGTTTATGTTTTTGAATTTTTTTTAACGTTTATTTAGTATATCTTGTTTGTATTTATTTTGAAAAATTGATGACTGTAAAAAAATTTGAAAGACTTATTTTGTAGAATACGGATAGTCATTAAAAACAGATCTCAACTTTATATGGACTAGAGTTGTCAAAACGGGTTGGAACCTGCGAGCCAACCTAACTCACTACGGGTTCATGTTGGGTTGGATTGAAATTCTTTTACAAATTTCAATACGGGTTGATTTTTTACCCGGCTCATCTAGGTTGAATCCGTGGTGAGCCGAGTTGGTGAGTCAACCCGTAGATAAAAGGATCACACAAGTGTTTTTTATTTTTTTTATTAAGTTGATTTGGATCATGTTAGGTTATTTTTTTATCCAACACATAAATAATTTGTATTTTTTTTTTGTTTGTATTTGGATTGTATTAAAGTCTATTTAAATTTTAATTAGAATTACAATTTAGTTTTGACTGGAAAAAAAATAAAAAAAATAATTTTTTTTAATTAAGTGAACTCGTGAGCCAACCCGTTTAACCCGCTAACCCGTGGTAGGCCGAGCCGGGTTTGAATTTTTTTGGCTCGCTAAAAAGTGAGTCGGGTTGGGTTGGCTCACTAAATCATCAATCCGTAGTGGGTCGAGCCGGATCGAGCCGAATTACCCGTTTTGACAGCTCTAATGTGGACATCCAATCGGTATTGATTTCTTAATTTTTTTTTAAATTAAAGAATATTGGAGGTGCAGGAAGAAGATCCCGTTTTGTTATTAAATCTATATGAATTTTAGAGAATAATCAAGAAGAATCTAAGAAGATTTGTATGTTAGAAAATATGTTATAGAAATATTTTCTTATTTATTAAAAGCTCTTATTTTGGATAGCACATAATAAAATAGTTTTATGTTGTATACTTTTAGTACACAAATTTATTTTACTTGGATAAACAAAGTATTTTAATTATTTTAAATTAAAAAATTAATAATTGAAAAGCATCAATTTATGAAAGTTGCTTAGTTGATCTTCTCAACATGTTCACGTGTACTTCACATTTTACGCTAACACCTAACAGTTGAGATGTTCTTAAAATTGAATGGGATGTGCCTGCAAAAAGATATTTCGACTTCAAGTCACCCAAGTACACTAAATATATTAAATGTTGCAATAATGTAATCTAATTAATTTACCTCATGTATTTATACCTTATTTATGAGTCTTTATCTCGATGAGCCTTATCCACGTGGTTGATTCCCTTGATTAAATTTGTCTAATATTATTTTAATATGTTTTAGTCCATTCCTTAACTTAATCTCATTATGTTATTGTTAATGACATGATCGATATGATGTTTTTTCTGACTGAGTATACTTAAGTCAAGTATATTTAAGCCCAAATGGTGAGAATTTTGTCGTATAATACATAATGATTAAGTTAAAAAATTCAATATTTTATTTATTTTAGACTCCGATGAGATATATAATCTAAAATTACCTTAATATTGATAAGAAAATTTATTAAATTATAAAAAAATAAATAACTCATTAATCATCTCGAACATTAAATGAATATTGATATTATTTTATATTTATAATGGATATATTAAAGAAATTTACTTTTGATCACTTGTTTCCCTTACGTTATATTTTTTTGGAGGATTTATTGTTCAGGTGGAATGAGAATGGAAGATTAGTAAGTGATCACCTTATTTTCTTAGAAGTGATAGAGGGTGATGCCGGACGATGATCAAAGAGATTCATTCCAAATACAATTCCTATATACATAATAAAATGGATTAAATATGTTTTTGGTCCCTCAAGTTTGAGTGAAATTTGAGTTTAGTCCCTCATCAAAACTTTTGACCAATTTAGTGCTTCATCTTCCAAAATGCGTGAATTTAGTCCTTTTAACCAAATTTTGTTAAGTTTATCTGACATTTCAAGCGCATTTCATGATAGTATTTAAATTATTTATACTGTTTGACACATTTTTGCTTCAA
>Ga0209589_1010890_pt1 | contig 13067 bp, 7 predicted proteins | sample CowpeawhiteBW_FD_187525 | JGI IMG/M metagenome (GOLD analysis project Ga0209589, IMG submission 187525) | Root nodule microbial communities of legume samples collected from California USA - Cow pea white BW (SPAdes) (version 2) | ecosystem: Host-associated > Plants > Roots > Nodule | place: USA...
CACGCAACTAAAGACAGTTAACTAAACTTTTTTTTTTCTTTGTCTTCAATCATCACATGTATAATTATTTGAATAACTTGTTTGTGTTAATTTTTTAAATTTTATATGGGACTGCTTTATTTGTACAATTTTTAGAAAAAAATTAATTGAATTGACAACATTTTTGGTTGAAAATACTTATTTAAAAATATTCATTATTATTATTTTTGTTTCAATAAAAAAATTATGTTACTTTATATCAGAAACAGTTATCAATACGATGTAAATTTAAATTTATTCAAATATTAAAGTTATTCAAGTGAGAGCGTAACTTATTTTTGTAAGTTTTATTATTAATTCTACGTATTAATACTTACAATATCTTCATATTTTAAGCATGAAAATTATTTTTTACCATTCTTTTTTAAACTAATAATATTTATTTATAACAATCAATTGTGTAATTTTTTTTGGTAACTTCTTTCTTATGTGCATGTTTTTTTACCTTATGTAATCTTGTAAAAATAGTCCAAAATAAATAATAATTATATGGTTTAATTATGCTCTTGGTCCCCATTTTCGACTCCAAATCTCAAATTGGTACCTGTATTTTTTGAAATCTCAAAATGGTCCCCTTTTTAGTTTAAAAGTCTCACTTTTGTCCTTTCCGTTAAGTCTGGGTTGATGGCGTTTGGTGAACAATGACATGGCAAGGTTGACCAGTTATTGAACAGTGACTTGGCAGGAAAACAGTGACGTGGAATGGGCAGGTGTAATTAAATTAGGTTTAGGGTAATTTAAAATGTTAAATTAGGGTTTAGGGTTTTTATAATTTAAGGTGGGATAATTATTTTTCAAAAAAATCAGAATTGTGAAATTAGGTTTAGGGTTTTTAAAAAAGAAAGCTCGGGAGAATTTGGGGAAACTGTGGTGGAAGCTGTGGAGTGCGATCCGTCTCGTTCTCCATCATCATCACGCGTGCAATCTGAGGTTATTGACTTGATATCAGCGTGAATTTGAATGATTAAATGCAAAGATTGGGATTGCGCGCATACAATACACATGCTAATCAAATTCAAACGTGTGTTGTTTTAAATCCTCGTTTTTGTTTTGGTTCAGGTTTTCATTAATATACCATGGTGGTACCTTGCAGTGAATAGGATGATAAGCCCTTTTCTTACTGTAAGGACTAAGAGTCAGTTTGTCTTTGCCGGGCCTTCTAAATCAATGGAAATCCTTTTGAGGTGAGGACATAAAGTTTCAAATTTTGCTTTATCTTTGTTATTTTTTGGTTTGGTTTATGGTTTTGATGTGTCTGTCTCTTTGCACTTTCAGATACATAGCTCTGGAGCAGCTTCCGGTGAAGTACGGTGGATTAAGCAAAGATGGGGAACTCGCAAATACCGATGTTGTCACAGAAATCACAGTGAGGCAGGCATCAAAGCATAACGTGGAGTTTCCAGTTACTGAGGTTGGTTTCCCATTGCTTTTTTTCGGACAAGTTTTTGAGAATTAATACATATTCCCATTGCTTCAATCTTCACATTGCCACCAACCTTTTCTTCATTCTTCACATACCCACAACATTTTTCTTTAATCACAACCGTGCATTGCAAAAATTGACGCTGCTCTTCTGCTTTCCTCCAAGATCTGAACTTGAACAGGACCCACAAGACACACAACTGGCTGGATTCATCACAGAAGAAGGGAGAAGATGACAACAAAATTAGGGATTCTACATTTTCTAATGATGGTGGCTTAAATAAATAAAGATTTCCACACCATTCCACCTGTAATTGACACGTTTCAGTAACAGAAATCCATCTCAGCAACCATAAACGCCGTTTGCCCAGACTTAACGGAAAGGGGAAAAGTGAGACTTTTAAACTAAAAAGGGGACCATTTTGAGATTTCAAAAAATACAGGTACCAATTTAAGATTTGGAGTCGAAAATGGGGACCAAAGGCATAATTAAACCTAATTATATTGACACCACACCATTTTTATTATATTATTATAAAATTTCAAATTAATACAAATATATTTTATGCAATTCCTTTTTCAAAATTCCAAAACCAAGTATAGTAATCATGTTTCATTTAATAATTATCATAATAATTAATTTTTTTAATTACTTTTATCACTAAAAAAAGTGGACACTTTATTTACACACTATAAATAATGTCACATCATATTCTTAACTACAGATTTTATTAAACATGGTTTATCTCAAAACAACACTTACAAACAATCACCTAGAAAATGAACATTTTCTTTTCTTGCACATATTTTGTTTTTTAAAAGATTATTAAATTTTGACAAGGTATTATTTCTACCTAAACACATACCTAACTCAACAACATTTTTTACAAGTGTACTCATAGACCTAATTTTAATTATGTCACATGCATCTTTTCATTCACTTTAATAAAATGATTTTTAAAGGAAAAAAAACAATTACTAAAAGATGATTCTAGCTTGTCCCAAGAATGGACCAGGGAGGGACAAGGAGTAATCTCATGTCAAGTCCGAAGAGAGTACTCACTCACATGAAAGATTAAAAAATTAGTAGAAAACAAATTAATAAATGTCTTTTTTAGTCTTTTTTAAGCTAAAAAGAATAAAGCTAATTCAATTAGCTTTGAGGGATTAGTCTAGTTAGAGCTCCAGCTATTTAATGCATGTGTGAATAAACAGTGGCATGTTAGAACATGTGAAAAAAGGTTTCATAAAATGAATGTATATTTAAAAGCAATAAAATCTTTAATTTCATTTAAAGTGGATTATAATATTTAATGATTATATAGTATATAACTACTGTTATTAGATGACAAAATTACCTGTATTTGTGGGTAATTATTACATTATCCTCTCTTTTCTTTTCATATATGAAGAGAAAATAACACACACGAAAAGTGATTTTTTTTAGTTCTTAGTATTAGTCGCTCTCCACCATTTTAAATATCTAACTAACGTAGACAAAATTTGTATTTGCGGGTATTTGTAGATAAAACTCATAACGAGTAAGAAATAAATATTGTAAATGGATGTCCGCGAATAATGGATACATATTTTTTTATAATGGAACAGATACGAGTATCATAGTATCCATACCATGGATACTTATACACACTATAGTCTAATTTAAATTAAAAAAATTAAAAAACATGATTAAAATATTAACACATTAATTTTTAATGAGTTATTTTTAATCAATTGATTTAAGAAAAATTCATTTCTTTGTAAATGGTCATTCAACAGTATTTAAATGAGTTATTTGGATTATGTTTAAAATTTGAATATTATGTATTGTATTTTATTTGAATTTATAGTTAAAATATGTTGTTAAATATTTTTTTTTTTGTAAATATCCGCGAATATCGGTAGATATCTATGGATATTAAAAAAATATGCAGCTACACATATAAGGAATACCCTCACGGATATGAAGACGGATACGGGACAAATATTTATCCAATATGTAAGATATGAGAGAATTACTACCTATACCCTACATGTCAAGTTGACATCTCTAAATATACCTAACATTGAGTTGGAATATGAAATTCTTCATATTTTTAAAAAATTTAAATACCATAAATTTGAATTCTAGAATTTTAAATTGTTTAACTCTTAAAATATTTTATTTTAATAAAACAGTTAAAATTTATAAAATTTCAATTACTACTATATAATATAATGATATAATGATTCTAAAAGAAAAAAAAATGTTGTACATATTAAAAAAAACAACCTTTACAAAATATAATCGAAAAAATATGGCTGATATCTGAAAAGTAGTTCCACTAACATTTCTATCAAAAGTGGGACTTTTGACTCACACTTGGACTATTCCCAACAATTTCCTCTCAAGGATGAGTCCCCCCCTCCCCCCCTTGTTTTTTTCTTTTCATATGGTATATTTTTCATCAGGTGTATGGTGACCCCTTTGTTGTAGTTTATGCGGTCAGTCACTCCGAACTATCGACTTTGATACCTGATACCACTGTTGGGTTATATATATTTTTTTCATATATGGGTTATGGTAATTGAGAGATTGTGGTTCTATATATATGACATTGGTCTTACACATATAAGGCATTTGATACTACTTTTACCCCAAAACCTTAAGGCAATGGTGTTATGGGTTTTTATTCTTATATAGTATTTAACTTTGTCTATTCTATCCAATATGAGACTTTTGACTCACACTTGAAATATTCCCAACACAAATAAATAATTTAAAAATGTCAGCACAAACAATTTATCAATGACTAAAAAAATTAAAACATGTGTTTGTGCCAAAATGATCTTATCGATGATGATAGAAAATCCTAGCTAGTATGGGTCGAAAAATAATAATTTTTCTTACCAATCTGGGTCGATTCACTTTTTAAATTACCAAATTGGGTTTCCTTTTTTAAAAACTTACGTAGAGGGGCAAGTCGTGCTTACTTGACACAACTTTATTGTGAAGAAGTCATCACCTCACTGGACGACTTTTGACTTATGGAGATAAGTCGTGTAATCATTGAACGACTTTTATGTTAATGTAGAAGTCATGAGGATCAACACCAATTTCAATTAGAATTAATTACACTTAAACAAAGCCGTGCAAGACATGTACAACTTCTTCTTAAGCTCAAGTCATGCAAGACATGTGCAAGTTCTTCCAAATTTGAGAAACACTAAAATTGTGTATTGGGGTGACGATTTCAATGTAACTTTTATTGAATTGAAGTCGTGCCTAAATGTGATGACTTTCGATTTAAGATTCTAAAATTAGAAGTCGTGAGTCATTCATCTGGCTTTCATTCTAACTTTTCCTTTTTAACCATGACTTCAAATTTTATAATATTTTCAATTTATACATAAACATTACTTTAACATAAATTATTCTTCCTTTTCCATTTTTACTGCATTTTTGACATTTTTTTTTCAAATTTTACTACATCTTATTTCAATATTTTTAACTTTTTTTTAACTCTTTACATAAAGATACTTTTATTTTAATTTTTTTTTTCAATAATTTATTATTTGATTTTTTAAATTTTGTATGCTTTTGAAATTTTTAAATAGTAAAAGTTTGTATTTTGAGATTTTTTTTAATAATATGACCAATGAAGAAAAAACAAATTGTAATAGAATAATTTGATTATTAAAATTATATATGTGAATATTCTAAAAATATATGAAAATTTTGTAATGTTTTAATTTTAATTAGTTAATAAAAATATCTAATTATTTGAAAATAAAAATATTTCTATTAAAAAAATAATAAAATGGAAGTTATATAGTTTCAAATAACAATTTCTATAACATAAAATAAAATAAAAGAGTAATTACGTAAAATTTTAAAAACATACAAAATTAAAACATTTAATTAATTATATTATTAAAATCATTTTAAAATAAAAATGTTTATTTATAAATATTAAGAAAACATGACAACTTAAAAACACTAAAATAAAAAAAAAAGTAATGAAATAAAAAATATAAAAGAACAGAAGTCGTGTTGGAAGTTAATCGTGATGGAAGCTTAAAATAAAGAAGTTGTATGTATATTAAGTAGGACTTATATGTTAAAAATATTAAAAAAATGTAATATATTTAAAATTAGAAGTAAGGTTGATAGTCGTTTATATATACGTAACGATTTCTAATTTAAAAACGAGATGGTAATTCGTGTGAAGAGATTACAGTTTTAACTCGCCACTTTCAATACTAAAATTTTAAAGTCGTCAAACATAAGTACAACTTTAGTGTTTCGGAATTTTGGAAAAACTCATTTTGCACAACTTTAGCTTAAAGAGAAATTCGTGCACGTCTTGCATGATTTTGATTAAGTGTAATTAATTTTAATTAAAGTCAGTGTTAACCCTCACAACTTTAATATTAATGTATAAATCATTGAATGGTTGTATGACTTCACTTCCACAAGTCAAAAATCGTCCAATGAAGTGGTGATTTCTTCACAATGAAGTCATGCTATGTCAAGTAAATACAATTTGTCCCTCTACGTAATTTTTTAAAATGGGAACCGAGCTCATTAATTTAGAAAATGATTTGAACCAAATTGGTTAAAAAAAAAGTAATCATATTATTGTTGATTTAAAAACAACTTTTAACATATCTTATGATTGAGGTTAGTCAAAAAACAATCCTAGCTTACATCAATTAAAAATAATTTTTGGTAATGTCAATTCAAAAAATTGTATTTGATATTAATAGAAAAACACCACTAATCTTAACTAAGAAAACTTTAGCCAAAGGCAGGAAAAAAGAACCCTAGTTTATATTGGAAAAAAATTAATCAAAATAATAATGACATAAAAATAATCACAATTGACTTTAACTTGAAGAAAATCGTGGTGAAGTTGAAAAAACAATGTTGAGTTAATGATGTTCAAACCTCAACTAAGCCAAAAAGAGAATATGAAAAGAACATACATAAATTTGATAGAGTAAAGAATGTGGATTGCAGTGTATGAAGAATTTCAAATAGTTAATTTTGTTACAAAAAACATTCTAAGTTGATTTGATTATGGCTACACATGCTCTTGATTGTTTATTTTTCCATTTATCATTATCTTAGTATGATAAAAGAATGTAAAGTTTTAATTGTTCTTTAAGATAAATGGATGGCAAAGTGAGGTGAGTTGAGATTTCAGATCAGCTAACTTGCATAGGCCCGACTCGCATTACTCACAGTCTACACGTGCCTGGACAAGGCAGGACAGGCTAGCCCACGACTTGCATTAACAAAAAAGTTAATTCCTTTGTTATTTCTACTATAATGTTGGACAATTGTGACGACACATTTTTTTTTACTACTATTTTCTATATTATACTTACAAATAAACAAAAATGTTAACACATAATTTTACAATAACATATAACATACTTAAAATATACATATATTTATATATTTTACAGTACTGTATGTATCTTAAATTTACATCATTTGGTACATATTATATTTTCTACACTAGAAGAGTAAGAAGTATTATTTATTTATAGTTTCCCCCTCGTAGGTTAACCTTTAAACATGTGGGAGAAAAAGGTTATGGATAGGATTTATCTGGACTATTGGGGGTAAATAAAAAGTGACTCCAATTTGTCTTTCCAATATAACCGGTGCATTTAGAGCATTTAGGAAAGTGATAGTAGAATTTCTAGTTCCTTGAAATGTTACCAAATTATTTACCACATTGGTCTGTCATGCATTACCCGGAAAATACTGCTACTATATCGGCAAGGAATGGGTCAGGCATGTTAGGGGCATCCATCTACGATAATATTAGAATATATATATATATATATATATATATATATATATATATATATATATATATATATATATATATATTGTACACAATCATAAAATAGGGAAGTGAGACAGATATCACATAAAAATATAGCATGTCTCAATAAAATAAAAACTCATTCAAATTCATGAAACTGAGTTTTTATCATATTTTATAAAGATTTTGATTAATTTTGTAGTGACTAGTAAAGATAAATGAGCCTCATCATCATGACCAACAGGGTAACCCAAGAACAACTCATCTTGAGTAATATCCACTCATTTATATACTCAAGGTCATACCTCCAACTATAATAATCAAATCTTTATTTTGATATTAAACCATATAATTGTATAAATAAATATGATTAGTGCATAACTAAAAATAAATAAAATAAATAAAGAGGACCAGAGAGATAAATATAAATAAATAAATAAGAGTAAATATAAATTAAATAAATAGGATCAATGCATAACTGAAGATGAATATAAATAAATAAATAACAATGGGAGCTAAAATATAAATTAAAATGAGGTTAGGGACTCCTCATTTAAGGTAAATATAGGAATAAAAATAATTATGAATAGATGAAAAGATAATAAAAATAAGATAATAAGGTAATAAATATTTCCTCTCCTTATCTTAGTTATTGTGAAAGATATATCCCAAAAACTTGTAACTACACTTTGAACGTTTTTTCCTTCTTCTTCTTTTTTTTTTTTCTTCATTGTGAATCTCTACACTTCTCACACTCACAAAACTCCTCTTCTCTTTTTTTCTTACTATCTTCGTTTCCCCTCCTCCCTTTCATTCACCCCTATTTACGATGCATGTGTAATCATTGCATTTAGTTAGAATACATTCTATACTTTTTTTCTTTCAGTTCTCCTGGTTAGTCTCGTTAGTTAAGGATTAAACTCTCCAGATTTTCTTTTTCTTTTCTATCCTGTATTGCATTAAAACTCACATAACATTAATTATCCATCTTATTCACTGTAGATGCAAGTAGTGGAGGAGAGAATTGTGGTGAAGGTACTTCTTTTTTGCATTCTATACAATTGAAATAATGTTTCTTTTTTTTTTACCATTATATATATATATATCACATCTCCATAGAGTAGAGGATGTGATAACAGATATTAGATCGAAATTAACTAAATATCAAATGGATCAAGAAAGAGAGGATGAAGGGGTTCATATGCTACAACACTAGTACTAAATTTCTTTTAGACTATGTTTATTTTGTTCGAATAGATGCTACTGCTAATTCATGAAGACTTATTAATATTATATATATATATATATATATATATATATATATATATATATATATATATTATATACCAAAACTATACATGAAACTTTATAATTCTCAATAAATTACCAAAAATTCAACAATCAATTCTCATAAATAAAAGTTATTAAAGTTATTTCATATTCGAGAAAGGTAACTAAACTTTACCAATATGTGTTTACAGAAAACGAAGTCCCGAAAGTGAGAAGAGCAAAGGTCTTCCTTCTTCTAGAACCAAAACAAGAGCAAAGGATTGAGACAAAAGCACGTGAATGGAGGCAAAAGGTGTTAAGATATCAAGTATTATGTAATCAAATATTGTATTATCTATAATTAGGCATTATGATTTTTGTGAATAAATATATGTAGCTGTTATTCCTTTAATAGAGGAAGAATTATAGTACTCTTATATGTATATATAGTATCTTATTCTTTGAAATAATACATCAAAATTATTCTTTAAATCATTTCTATAAAAGGTATGAAAACTAAATGTTTTACTTGTGATATTCAATTGTTATTTTAAGAGGAAGCTGAACCTATCTTATATAGATTCATGTTACAATAAGGAGAAAACAAGAAAACGGGAAAAACCTTAAGTTACAATAAAAGTTAGTTTCCTAAAGTCTCACTCTTTTCACTTTGGAAGATTTTCGTTCTTTTTCAATACGAAAAAAAAAAATGAAAATTGGCAAGTCAAAATTTATAATTATATCTTAAATATCAATTAAGTTTTCTTCAATTAATTACTAGTTCTAGTATAATCTGAAAAACAAAATAGAACTAACATTTTAAGTTACATTTTTATATCTTTTAATATATACATTGATAAACCAACTTTAAAACCCACCAAAGGTTGTGTTAGTTTGAAGTCTTTGATATAATATATAAAACTCATCCTTATAGGGTATTAGCTAAGGTATAATTAATTATCTTTAATTTTATTATTTTTACATTAAAAATTGAAATAATTAATTTCATTAATCAAAATAATATAAATTTATATAACATATTTTATAAAGACAAAAACATGTTTTAAAATTCTAAACAATATTTCTGATCCAAATTAAACACTTTAAAATTATTAAAACTTCTACTAAAATTTAAAATACAAGAAAAAATATCTTTCTGACACTTGAAGAGTCGAAAAAGATATTGATGAAAATATATTGCATTTCCATGTGAAATTTTTTTTCCTTTCTTTATAATATGATATATTTTGTCGTCCTTCAAATTAATTTTTTTTTTACTTTTAATTATATTAATTTTTATCAATATTAAAATATAATTTTATTATTTAATTATTTTTTAACTTTTTTTACTTTTAGAATTTGTGTATCAAATAAATTATTATTTAGAATGAATATTTTTATCCTTTAAATAAAGTAAACTAATTTTATGATAATTAGGTCAAAATTTATTTAAGATTACAATTAATTATACAATCTTATAGGATTCAAGAGATATTAATTATTCTTGATTAATTCCCTTAAAATACGAGTTAACATGACTCTAAGTATAAAAATCGTAGAATCAAGATAATGTGTCACGTTTTATTTACTAACGTGCTACCACACTTTTAATATGTGTGGATTTAAGTGAAATTCACATAGTACTTCAATTTTAGAATAATGAACCTCACTAACACCACTATAAAACTAAGAGACCATGTTTTCACCTTGAGACAATAATTAAATATGATCTATACTCTGAGGAGTCAAATTTTACTTTATAGCTTCCATAAAGATTTGATCTTATCAAGCATCACATGATACCCAATAACTTTGTGGTAAGTGCCCTACACACACTTCTTGGAAATTTTAATCAATTTTTCTTTTATATTTTTTATTATCGAGGTAATTATATACTTGTATGTTCTTTAGATAAAATGTTGAAGCATACATTATTTTTCTTTAATTAATTTTTAATGATGTTATTATTTTATTTTAAATGGTATCCATGATTATTGGTCGTAATAAATGATTTTATTGACAATTTTCTATATCGATTTCACATTTGAATATGTGTAGTCAATGGATCAAACTTACAAATACTTTATACTATATATTGGCAACTTAAATGTTTAGACACCCTACCAAATATATCGTTTTTCTATCACCACTTTTCTCATAATTCTATTTATATATTTTTTTTTCTTTTTGTCGTTTTGAGGTTGTAATATGCTTTTGAGTTCCAACCATTTGAAAGCAAATTATTCTTCTTGTTGACTATTATTTTTCTAAAAGATAATTTAAAAAGAAATATAATTTATTCAAAATTTTAATGGATTTTAAAATGTAATTAATGTAATATCCAAAATCATAATTAATTTAAGAACATATATGTAAGTTGCTCTTGAAATATCAACATATCTTCACATTCCGTACATATAAATTCAAAAGTAACTTCTTAAAATGTCTATGCGCTTTATTAGAACCATAATAATAGTAATCCACAATATAATAAAATAGAATATATCAATTAAATCATAACGCAAATTACTCATCTAAAATATTTATATCATCACTACTTATAAATGTGCATAAAAATTTATATAAATCCAAATAAAAATCCTTATATATATACGCAGGTATAAAGATTTCAATATCCTCATCAGACAATTATTTACTTATTATTTTATTATAAAAATTTAATAATTAAAATCCCAAATGAAGAACACGACATTTAAATCAAGAATTGCTCAAAAAGCCTAGAAAGAATTGCTCAAAAAGGCTATAAAAGTTAGGAAAGTCCCTACTAACTCCTAGAAGGCCTAATAACTTATAAATCAAAATTATCAATATAGACGTAGAATAATTGAAGTTTATTTATTCGACTCAAATTTCACATATGATAAGAAGAAATCCTCACATTCAACTAAATCTAAAAAGGCAAAGAAGTAAGGATATCATATCAAGGAAAAGAAAAATTCACTGATAAAAATAATAAAACAATATTATATTGTTTTATATTTTATCATCTTTTAATATTTTTTTCATCGGTAATGGTTAATTAATGTTAATATTTTGTTAAAGAGTTGAATCAACAACCTTTTTCACAACCTTTTTCACAATTCCTTCCAAACCCTTCAAACTAACATTATAACTATCAAATATTAGTGGAATAATTGTCACCTTTTAATATAATATGTATGCTTGCATAAAAGAGAAGACAAAGGAATAATCCCAGGAACTAAAGAGAATTCACATATTTTATGTTTTAGATAAATAATGTTTTAGGTAAATTATTTATATATAATTATATATAAAGATTCTCTCTTTTTGTGTTCATATTTCATAATTCAAATTCTACCCTTTATAATATAATTATTTATTAAATTTTTAAAAATTAACCGTTACTTTTACATATTTTTTATAAAACAGTTCTCCTTTTTTATCTTATTCATCAACAATTATATTTTTATTTTTTCTCCATTCATTTTGTAACACCCCAGATGGATATTACTAGATAAAACTTATTCTCATAAAATTTTCTTTAAGAAATTCAGACATTATAATAAGTTTCCAAGTGCGGGAAAATTTAAAACTTTTCTCGCTATAATCCATTCATATTGTCCCATCTTTATTACATGTCCATAATAGATAAAACATCATAATGTCTATTACAAAATGTAGGAAAACATAATATAATGAAAATCCCCCATCGGTAGCCCCGCTCTGTCACTAAGCATCAGCATTACCACCTGAATTCACATTTGCTCTCACGTAACAAGTCACGTGATCATCGCCAAACACAAACACACAAACACACAAACAAGAAAGGGTGAGCTGAGAAAATAATACAAAAAATAAAATAATAAGAATTGACCCTCACCCAATATAACTTAATCAATTTTAGATTATTGACCTTTCTATAACATTATACCCCAATATCATAACCTATATGAGAAAGATTCATTCACAACCTTGGTCCTTAGGGATTATCATGCTCCCACGAACCTACTCGCTCGTGGTCCAACTCTACGGACCTCCCCGCCCGTAGTCCAACTCTACAAACCTGCCCGCTTGTAGTCCAACATGCGTGAACACCTACTATGAAACTCCCCGCTCATAGTAGCCTCAAGTGTGAGCACGGAACATACGAACTTCCCCGCTCGTATCCCCACACAAGAGTACAAAAGATACGGACCTACCCGCTCGCATCAATCACGCATCTCCAATCTCCGTTACGAACCTCCCCGCTCGTAACTAATCCAGCATATCCCTGACCAAGCCATCAAACCATCCATGCGAATCCATCTGTAATGGACCCCTACCCTTACACTATCGTCTGGCGCTGCCTAAGCGCCGCCAAACCAAAATTGGGCTACAAACCGCTTAACTCATAATACCATAATCATCTTATATTATTATATTATCTTAAAATAATATAATAATTCAAAATTGTATATTATATTATCTTTAATATAATAATCCAAGAATATGTAAACTACCAAAAATTTACTGAGAGTCCATATAAATTATTAT
>Ga0209589_1010891_pt1 | contig 13067 bp, 9 predicted proteins | sample CowpeawhiteBW_FD_187525 | JGI IMG/M metagenome (GOLD analysis project Ga0209589, IMG submission 187525) | Root nodule microbial communities of legume samples collected from California USA - Cow pea white BW (SPAdes) (version 2) | ecosystem: Host-associated > Plants > Roots > Nodule | place: USA...
GTAACAAAAAAAAAAAAAAACCTTAACATAAATAGGAAAGTTGCTGGCAGCAGATATAAGAAAGAGCAAGATACAATAAGAAAATACATAGAAAAAACCTTTGTTTTTAGTTTCCATTTAGAATTAAAAAGTCATCTTTTAGAAGCAATTGAGTGTTCCTACAAATATTTCAATAGATAATGTCAATGTAGGAAATAGTATAAGCAGTTATCTATTAGTAAACGTGACTAATTTAATCTAAATTTATATAAATTAAATATTTCCGAATGAGTATGGAAAAAGATCTTAAATTTCTAAAATTTTGGAACGAAAAGAATAAAAGTTTACATGATGATTGAATGAAATAATTTTGATTAAATCATATTTTATGTAACAGATTTGTCTTGTCAAGTGAATTAATGTCGCCTTAATTGAAGTTATTTTCATGGACGCAAAGGCTGTGGATCTTCTCTAATGTAAATGGTAATGTATTTTTCTTCGTCTATATTATATTAAACTATTAATTTTGGTTCCCATGATTTGCAACTTTAATCCTTTATTTTTTTTCTTGTACGATTTTAGAGCATGTATATTTGCTTAAGAACATCTATATCCATGATTTTTTATTTATTTTAATTTTGAAATTTATGTGTATGAACCCTAGAATATCTACATACTAATTTAAAATATTTTCTCCGTGAGCCTATCTAGTACCTACGTAATTTTTTGTAAGCAATATTGTTTATTATATTGCATCAACAATATCACGCCATGTGTCTTGCACATTTTATTAATAAACCTTATTTTTCTTTACGAAAATTATAGTTTAATTCTTATTTTTTATTTTCTGATATAACTTAATATGGACTATTAATTTTTTTAAAAAATAATAATAATATATTAATCAATTACTTACATTAAATCACATATAAAAATTAAAAAATAAAAATCATAATATTATTATCTTTTTTATTATTATTTTTTTGAGTAAACTTTCATAAGCAACTCCATGTGACCTAAACAAGTTGTTTTTCTCTCAAGTATAATTATAAGCAACATGTATAATGTCACGTTATGATGAGATCTATTAAACATTGTTTAGCTTTAAACAATATCTGTGAATCGCTGAAGATGACCTTTAAACTTTATATTTTAACAAAATTTGTAATTTTAGTTTAATTTTTAATTTTTACACATTTATTTGCTCTTAACATCATTTTAAATACATATGTTAGATTAGATTTAAGGTTTAACCAAAACAATATAGAGATGCATACTAAATTTATATATATATTAAAATTGAAACCATGAATAAAAATATGGATCCATCAATATTAAAGGAAGATAATTTAACCAAATTACATATAAATAGTGGAAATAATATGTAAAATGAATCTGTATTATTCCCCGAATTTGTCTCGAGTTTTGATAAGAAATTCATACATTCATTAGATATATGTACGTGTATGGGTAACTGAGATAAGTATGTCAAGCTGTTCTATTTTCATCTTCCTAAGCTTGTATTGACTTTATTAGTCCTTAGTTTCATATAATTTATTTTTAGGTCATATATTTGACTTTTTTTTTTTTAATTATTGACCTATAGCCGATCATTATTATTTATACATTATAATTTATTTCTTAATATTTGACAATACAGAAAAAAAAATTATCCTTTCAATATTGAATACTTCAAAATATTATGTTTCTTTTAATTTTTTATTTTTAATAAAAAAATATTTAATTAATATGTGAAACAATAAAAAAGTAAGTATCGATATACTCAATTCTTGACCGAAATGAGATAAAATTTCCTTACAAATGAATTTTTATTTTTAAGATAGATATTAAATAGTCGAACTCATACCTATCGTCATTGGTTAGAGATGGCAAATAAATCCATCCTCGTGGGTATTTTCTGAGCCTGTCTTCGTTTTGACGATAGAATCTCCGCATTGACTGAGTATATGGATATGAGAATCTCCGACTTTTTTAATTGGGTATAGGAATGAGTATGGGGATGTACATATCCCCGCCATATCTCCGTCCCCATTTAAATTATTAAAATATTCACAATTAATTAAGTAACCTTATATATATATATATATATATATATATATATATATATATATATATATGTATATACTTTCTATTTTGTATTTCTTCTAATTATTTAGTTTGCCATGAAACTCATTCGCATCTCCAATATATTTTTCATCTTATCATAACCTTTATGTAATTATGTTAAAATGATGTATGTTAATTAAAAAAAAATTATGTCTCACATTTGAATATTTCTATTATTTTTTAATATTTTTATTTATTATATATTTTCCTTTTACATGAGAATGTTTATACTCTCAATTTAAGGTAATATAATTTTTTTTACTTATTATTATTAATTTTTGTTTAATTTGAAGAAATCTTTTGTTTCGTTAAAATAATTTTCGTTATTTTTCAACCATTGAGTATATATGTTGATATTTGAAAAGTTTTCTTAGATCTTTAAGGTATTTTTCATCTTATCATACCCTTAATTATACATTTGATCTCCTTTGTGTGATTTCTTTTAATAGTCTCTCAAATTATTTCTAAGACACACATTTGTTAATTTTTTAATATTTTATTTATTGTTTATTTTCATCATGTAAAATAATATTTCGATATATTTTATCTAATTATTTTTTATTTTCTAACTCATTATTAATCATACTATAATTTTTTCACTTTAATTGTATAAATAATTTTTATTTACTATAATATAAAAATTTAATATAATTTCTATGAACATTTTTTGTCACTATCCAATATATATTGGAGTTAAAAATATACAAAATCTATGTCAAAATTTTATTATTATGTTTATTATTTCTTCTTTATGTTATTTTTGATCAAGTGATGTATTATAACTTTTATTAGTATATGAAAAAGAGATTCATTAGAATTTAAAAAAATTGAAGTAAACAAAGATTTAAAATATATTTTAATTTGAATATTTGTTTTCCTTTTATATATTTTTTTTAAATATTTTTTAATTTTATCAACTAAGTTTCATTAATGTTTGTAGTTTGCAAATTTAATAAATGTTTTGGTCCTCATGAAATTTTATTTGATATTCTAATTTAAAATGTAAACAATTATAATTTATTTCAAAGTATTTGGTATGGAAGAAACAATCATCCTCCTAATATTGAATATTTGATAATATTATATTTTCTTTGTTGTAATTTTTTTTCTTTTATAAAAATTAATATTGAAGTAATTAGAACACGGGTACGGGTATGAGTACGAGATTATATCCGTTACTCGGTAAGAATGAGGATGGGGCAAAAGTTTGATACCCGTTGAGTTTGTGTATGTGGATGATGATGAATTTTTTTTACTAGGATGGGTATGAGATAGTGAAATCTGTCCCCGTCCCGCCTCGTTGCCATCCCTATCAGTGGTTGATGTTACGAGGGTAGGTGAAAAATTTTGGTTTTTTTCTTTTTTAATTTTATGTAGCCAAAATTTTTAAAATATATAGTTGTAAAAAATTTTAATTTTTATTTAAAATTACACGTAGTTAAAAAAATTTAACTTTTAAAAATTATATGTAGTATATTGAAAATTGATGAGAATTAAATTAAATTAAATATATTTTTATTTTTTTTTATAAAACGCGACATTTAATGTTAATAAACAAAAAAATCTAAATTCAAATATTTTGTTTTGTTTCTGAGTAAAAAAATACTTGGTTCTTTTACAAAAATGGGTCATTGTGATCAATTTATTACAAAAATGATCAATTTACAGTTACATGAGAGGGGTAGTTTACTAATGATATGTTATCTTTCTATTTTTTAAACTCTTATATAATTTCTAAAGTTTTATATACTTTTTAATGTTTTTTAATAATTTGATTAAAATTATTTTAAATAAAATTTTATTTTTGTAAATTTTGTAATAAAATTTAAAATATTAAGTTTTAAAATATCAAAATTTTAATAAAATTTGATTTAAAATATTTTTAATCAAATTTTATAATAATATGTAATAATAAAAATTAAAATATTAAGTTTTAAAATATCAAAATTTAAAAAAAAAATTATTTAAAATATTCTTAATCAAATTTTATTATTGTAAATTTTATAATAAAACATAATAAAAATTAAAATATTAAGTTTTAAAATATCAAAATTTTAATAAAATTTTATTTAAAATATTTTTAATCAAATTTTATTCTTGTAAATTTTATAATAAAATGTTATAATTTTAAGTTTTAAAATATCAAAATTTTAATAAAATTTTATTTAAAATATTTTTAATCAAATTAATAAAAAATTATTTTTAAAGAAGTATATAAAACTTTAGAAATCATATAAGATTAAAAAAAATATAGAGGAGTTAGATCCTCAGTAAACTACTCATGCCATGTAAATAATTAGTAAACTGAATCATTTTTGTAGAAAAAACCAAAATAACTATTATTTTTGTTCTCATTTCTCATTTATTTTTTTTCTCTCTCTTGTCTCATTTGATAATGAAATACTAATTTAGTAATTAAAATTATTTTTTATCTCATGAGTCTTTATATATTTATCTTTTATGAATATATAGGAAAAAATATTTTACTATATGTTTTTTCACAACCGATTTTTAATTGTGGCTTGATTTTCATAGATATTTCTTTTAGTATTTACTTCTCTCAATCTTTTATTTGGTTATAATAAATTATTTTGTAGTTTTAATTTTTTTTAAAGATGTATATTGATGAAGAATAAAAATAAAATCATTTTTTTAAAGTGATAAAAGATAAACTAGTCGTAAAGATGAAAACAAGACATATTTAACTTATTCACATATCTTAAATCATGATACTAGTGATTCAGTTGTTCAATCACAGGAACCCTCTCCTAATATTCTTGCCAACAATATAGTTATTTTCATTGACAAAGAAATAACAGAAAATGTTACTTCTAATTATTGATGAGTTTGAATCTTAAAAAATGAAAGACAATCCTTTAAATATGTGTGATTTCTGTAACATCCCATTTAATAGTTTTTACGCTATTAAATAAAACATTATATTATGATCAAACAAAGCATATAGTAGAAATAAACTATTATAAAGGGCTGATACAATCATCCAAAATAACCATATAAGTCACTATCGACATGTACAATCTATACTAAGGAAGAGTTAATTTATACATCACAAAACTCCATAGAGCCTAACCCAAAAGCTACTACTGGATTTCCAAGCCAAGGATCAACTCCTGTCCAGGAGAGGAGTATCTTCACCTGAATCCTTCTCTGCTCACACCAATTCATAGGTGATCATTACAAAAGAGGACATACACAAGAAGAATAAGCATAGGCAAGAAGGATAAACTAACTAAAAGAAGAGAAATTATGCAGTTCAATTATAATTATGAGCAAGTATCTTCACATCCATCAAAATTATTTAAACCACCACGACATAACACAGATACATGACTCTAGATTCAATATCCGGATTATGTAAGCGACATTGGATCTTTTGGTGGCTTGCACCTGTGAAGGTTCCCAAACCCTGCAGAGTTTGGACACAAGGGGTTATCACCCAACCACTCACAGGGTAAGTCCCCTTCGCGTCTAAGACTGATCAAGTCCAAAGACTAAGACCTCTTGCTACTCCTCACGACATAATCCATTTTGCTATACCTGAGCGTGAATGATTATTGGAGTTTCAGGATACCAACCAATCAGGAGTCCTCATGTCCTTACACACACTAACATATTCTCTGGAATTTCCCATGAAATTCTAGTTCATCCACATATTCTCATGATCCAAATTCATACAACTTTTCACATCACATATTACCAGTCAAAACAATCCAGCATAGCATTAACAATTTCACATTATCTCATTTAAATATAGGTTCATCCATTCAAAACAGAGAAATAGAGTCCCATTGCAATGATTCTCGCTCAAGCCAGAGAATCTCATCCAGGCGAGGGAGCTATCTCGCTTAGGCGGGTCATTCTCGCCTGGGCGAGGCTTCAAATAGAGGGAAATTATAATTCTGGACGAATTCTCGCTCAGGCTAGCCCGTCTCGCTTAGGCCAGAGTGTCTCTCACTCAAGCGAAACCAACTCGCCTAGGCGACAATTCACATAGGAACATGGGTGAGTTCCTGGTGTTTTCGCCTTGCTTAGGCGAGAGCTCCTTGCCCAGGCGAAAACATCAGAGTTTCTAACCTGTTTTCACATGGAAATCCAGAAATCAAGGGAATTATCAAATCAACACATACATCAACAAATCAAACAACAATTTACCAGTCAATTACAGAATATACAACGATCAGAAAAGTATTTGGTGCAAAATTTCAAGTAATTAAGGTAGCTCCCCTTACCTCTAAACAACTATTGGCTTAGCAAAGAAGAAGCTCCTAACAAGGGCACCACTACTGCTCAGAACCTAAGGGAGGAATGCAGATTCACCAAGTGAGATTCGAAATTATAATTCAGAAATTTGAAATTCCTACAATTGGAAGTTAAAGCCTAACTTACGGAAATAAAGGAAAGGCTAAGCTTGAAGGGAGGGTTCTGCATTGGCTCCAATTCTGTCCAGTGCACAAAAAAGAAGGATAAATTCAGATGGTGGACATGAATTTCAATTGCTGAAGGGAATGAAAAGGCATGGAAAGTAGAGCGGAAAGGGCTAAGGTTGGTGGTGGAAGAGGGTTCTGTTTTCAGATATAGAAAAAAAAATGAATAGAGAAAGAAGGGGTCTCACCATTTCTTTTATAATAATCATTATACTAAATTATATATTTATTTTTATTGTATTAGTGACAATAATTAAATATATAAATTTTAAGTATATTATTTTGACTTCTCCACAATATTGGTCAATATTCGCCAAGGCCTATCATGCCTTGTAATGAAAAACACTTGATGTTAATCCTTTTTACTATTATTAAAAAAATAATTGTTGTTATCATAATTATGAAAATAAAGAATATTATTAATTTAATAAAATTATATACCAAAAAATTATTAATTTAATAATATTTATTGTTTGTCTAATAAATTATTAAATTAATTATGTTTATAAAGGTGAAAATAGTAAAAGAATATGAACATAAACAATGTTTACAAAACACAATCTCTCATGTATTATTATTATAAAACCATAACAAAAAAATGCAAAGGTCATAAAACTAGAGAATAAATAGAGAATAGAGTTTTTGTTGTGAAGATATGGAAGGGAGTCAAAGAGTCTTCTTACAATATGGAGAGTGCAACAGTAGCTGTAAATATGCATAAAATAAATGCTATCACTCATTATCACCTAACATTAATCATACAACCAACTTTCTCACGAAAATAAGATCTATAATTAATATCAACCTCACATAATATCTAGAAAAATCTCATTTTTTTACATTCCTCCTTAATATTTCTTGGATATTCCAAGCTTGGATCTCAAGACTTCAAACTTGATCTCAAGGAGTGTTTTGGTCTTATTGTCTTCAATTTGAATTTTTAAACTGCAATATTCCTGACTGATTTCTTTTGATTTGTCTATCTCTCTAATGGCATGATATTTCACCTTGATGTGCGTTGTTCTATCATGTTGGAAATGATTCTTTACAATTTCAATGAATGATTGACTTATTATTAACCCGTATGACACTAGGTTCATCATATAGTTGCCCCGCATCAAATGAAATATTTCTTAGCCAAATAGCTTGATTTGCAACTGCTATGACTGATTTATACTCAGAGGTGGATTGAACCACCACATTTTATTTTTTGAATTCTAAAAATATCAAATGAGAAAACATAACCAAATATACTATTGGCATCATCTAAACTTCCTTCCCACTATCTGCATATCCTTGAAGATCTCCACTTTCATCCTTTAAAATTTGTAGATCATAGTCAGTTGTGCCTCTTATGTATCTTAATGCTTGTTTTGCTGCATGATAATGAGCTTGGATAGGACAATACATAAATATGGATAGCAAACTTTATGTTTGGTCTAGTGACCGTAAGATATAATAAAATTTCAATTAAGCTTCTATAAGTATAAGCTTTTACTTTGCACTAGCATAATTAAATGACAACTTCTCATTTACCACAAGGGGTGTGTTCACTGATCTATAGTTCTAATTGTGAAGCTTATTCAACATTTTTAGAATGTATTTTCTTTGTGCAATCAAGATTCTTGCATCACATTAATATTCCAAGAAAGTAATTCATGCTTGAATTGAGTTTCCATGTCATGCTTAAATTTGCTCAAAGAATCTGAATTGTTGCTAAAGACCAAGAAAATCATCAACATATGAGCCGTGCTTCATTGCTTGACCTTTTCACATACAAAATAACTTCACTTTTACTTATTTGAAACCAATCAATTCTGCCATACCAGACCCTTAGATCTTGCTTCAATCCATAAAGGGATTTTTGAAGTTTGTAGATTTGTTTCTGCCGCTAGGAACAACAAAGCCTTTAAGTTGTTTAACATAGATGTCCTTTCAAGCAAACCATTCAAAAAAGTTGATTTCACATTAAAATGATACATTCTCCAACCCATTTTTGCTACCAATGCAACCTGCAACCTGATTGTATCATGCTTTGCCACTAGAGCAAATGTATATGGAAAATAACTCCATGTTGTTGATGATAGCCTTTAACAAAAAATCTAGCCTTTAGTTTGTTTACAGAACCATTGGGATTAAATTTGGTTCTATAAACCCACTTAAGACTAATAACCTTTTGATTACTTGGCTCGTCTACAAGTTGCCAAGTTTTGTTTTCCTCAATCATATTCATTTCCTCCAACATAACACATTTTCACCCATCTATTTCAACAACTTCATCATAATATTTAGGTTCAAGTGCAATAATGTTGCACCTTTCACAAATTTTAGCAAGAGTTTTAGTTACTCTAATTTGAAAATCATCATCATGATCTCAATTTTCATCTTCAATTTATGAAAATTATTCTAAGAAATTGTCTACTTCAAGTTATTTTTTGCTTGAGGCTTCTACTTTGTAGTTCTCCCAATTACATCTAGAAAACTTATCAAATTTCACATTTATACTAATTAGAATCTTCTTCTCAGAGGATTGTATATCCTGTAACCTTTAGAGTTATTACAATACCTTAAAAATATGTCAACTTTTGACTTGTGATCTAGCTTGTCTCTTTTTACATCGGGAACAAGAGTATAACGTACACAACCAAATATTTTGAGATGCTCCATTAAAGGCTTCCTTCCATACAATGCTTCAAAAGATGTTTTCCCTTTCAAGACTTTGGTAGGCACCATATTCAATATGTATGAAGAGGTATTAACTGCCAATACCAAACAAATATTTTGGAAGATCTTTTTCAAAGAGCAAACACCTTATCTCCATAATCAATTAGTTTTTCCTTTCACTCACCCTTTTTTGTTGAGAAGTGTAAGGAATAGTTAATTGATGTTGAATTTCAAACTTTTCGTAGAATTTTTAGACTCCCCTGTTGTATACTCAGTTCCATTATTAAATATAAGCTTTTTAATTTTGCATCCAATCTCATTTTCAACCAAAAGCTTGAACCTTTGTAAAACATCAAACACCTCTGACTTTTGTTTTAGAAAAAACACCTAACTCATTATTGTAAAATGATCTACAAATAACAGAGAATATATACCACTATTTAAGGATGGTGTGCTCATCGAGCCACACACATTAGTGTGCATAAGTTCTAATTTTTCATAGCTCTTCGACTTGCTTCAGAAAGAAATGACAACTTATTTTGCTTTCCATATTGACATACATCACATACATTATCATATTCTTGAATAGAAGGCATATTTTGCACCAAATCATCAAACTTCATTAGCCTCAAAGTTGATTAACTGAAATGACCAAGCCTCTTATGTCACAAAGAAGAGTCATTTACTTTGCTTGGAAAAGCTTGCAGAACAGTTTGTTTCCATTATAAAATCCTATTTTAACGGACATTATCTCAATCCAAAGGGATTGAATATGACACATCTCATATTTTCAAATTGCAAAGCATAATTCTTTTCAAGCATTTGCCCCACACTCAAAAGACTTTGACTTAAATTGGGCACAAATAAAACATTTGAAATGTATTTAGTACCTAAAGAAGTTTCAACAACAACCACTCCAATGCCTTTAACATCAACACTTTCTCCATTGCCAATAATGACTTTCGAGAAGTGGGATTGATCAAGTTCCTTAAAAAAATTGGTGCACCTATTGTCTATGATTGATGCACCTATTGGCAATATATGATTGTTGCACCTATTGTCTATGAGCCAAGCTTATCTGATGCTGCTTGCAAAATAAAAAGAAGAAAGAAACAAGTGCTCCTCAATCTGTTCTTGGTGTTTAACAACTTGAGCTTGTTGTCCTTGTTGGTTTGCTTTGTTTCTACAAACTTTTTCTATATGAGCAAGTTGGTTCTAGACCCTACATTTTACTCCAAGTCTAAACCAACAATAATTTTCTTAATGGTTTGTTTTTCACAATGAGAGCAAGGTGGAAACTTCTCTTTCCAACCTCCTCTTTTTGTTTTTGTCTTCTTTTTTTTCTAATGCCTTTCTTCCCACCAAAAGGCTTCTTTTTTCATAGTTGTTTCTACCTTGAGGTTTGCTTTTGTTATTAGCCACAAAAGTACCTGAAACATTTTCTTCCATTCTTAATGATCTTCTTTGCTCAATGGCTTGCAAAGCATTAACAAGTTATCCAAGTGAAATGTGAGAAAAATCTTTATTTTCTTTTAGAAAGGAGATTTTTGACTCAAACCTTTATCAAAGACACACCAAAACTTTCTCCACAACTCTTTTATATTTAAGCTCTTCACCTAGCAATTTGATTTGAGTAACCACTTTATAAAGTCTGTCAAAAAGATCCTTTTCTTTTTTAGACTCCTTCACTTTGATTACTTCAAATTATCTTCTCAAATTCAGCACCTTTATCATCCTTGTACTTTCATTGCCATGGAACTCCTCCTTGAGCTTGTTCCAGGCCTTATTTTCTGTTTAAAAATTCAATATCTTGATAAAAATGTCATCGTGTATTGCTACATGTACAATGGCAAGTGTTCTGTCTTCCTGTGCCACTTCTTCAATATATTATTTGAGCCACGGTTAGATTCTCTAGTAAAGGGGCTGGATTACTTCCATTTTCCACTAGTTCCCACATTGTTTGAGCTGTCAAATAAGTTCTCAATTTTGCATCCCACAAATCATAGTTTTCGTCTTCAAAAATAAGAGGTGAAGGTAAAAAACTACTGCTTGATGTCATCCTTTCTTATGGATATTCTTTTTTTCTGGTATTTGTATAACTTTCTCATTGACTTTAACTCCCTCACAGGCCTTTAAAATCAATGAGCTCTTGATACCATGTTATAGAATTAAAAAAAACGTAAAGGTTGTAAAACCTAAGAAAAAACAGAGTAGGGAGACAAAAAGTATTCTTGCACTATTTTTAGTGCAGTAGCTTATATTCTACAAAATGTTTCTCTCTAATTAATAAGAGAGATGTTAATCTGCATAAGATAAATTTTAGCACTCATTCTTACCTAATCATTAATCACATAACCAACTTTCTCATAAAACAAGGTCTAGAATTAATATCAACCTGACAGGACTTAACAAACATAACATGATATCTAGAGAACTCTCATTTTCTCTGAGTATTATTGATTCGTTACTTCAACTATATTCTATCTTAATTAACATTACTTTGTGATTTACCTATTATGCATGCAGAAAATATGTAGTTGAGATGTAGCATGGCTGCTCTAATAGGGTGTTATCAATTCCTTACATCGGCACCTCGTGCAAAGGAGTGGGTAAAAAAGAAATTGATTCAACTGAACTTGTATGAGGCAAGAGTTGGTGAAGTAGAAGATGTTGTGGAGAAGCTCAAGAAGAAGAGAGATACTATTCAGCACACAGTTGAAGAGGAAGAACGTCGACATGGAAGAATAATTCATGTTGATGTTAAAGAATGGATAGAAAGTGTGGATAAACTCATTCTTGCGTATAAGGATTTCCACGAGGATGAAATATGCCATAAATGCGCAGTGTTTGACTTTTTAGACAATGGTTACCTTCCGAAGCCAGGGATAAGGTATCGTCGAAGTAGAAAAGCAGATGATATAACAAAGCAGGCAAATGGATTGCTACAAAATGCAAAGTTTGACATTTTATCTTATTGGTCTGGCCCACCCTCCATGGCTGCCTTTTTTTCTAACCTTGGTTATGAAAGTTATTCATCAAGAAATGACATTGTGAAAAAGATTACAGATGAATTCCAGAAGCCAGGTGTTAGAATGATCGGGCTTCATGGGTTGAGTGGCGTTGGCAAGACCTCTTTAGTCAAAGAAGTTGTGAAGAAAGCCTTAAAAGATAAGATGTTCGAAGTAGTGACCATGGCAAGTGTGACAAAAAACCCTGACATAAGAAAAATCCAAGGACAAATTGTTGATATGTTAGGGGTTGTATTGGAGGAGGAAAGTGACATTGCAAGAGCTGCGAGGATACACCAGATATTGAATGATGAGAATAAAAGCACGCTCATAATCCTAGACGATCTTTGGGAAGAAGTGAACTTTAACCTGTTGGGGATTCCATGTGAATTAGAGAAAGATGATGGCATAACCAATGTCAAAGGAAAATCAGTTGATGTTGATATTTTGAAGAATGTGAGTGATGGAAAATCCCCTGTCCTTGATCGTTTGACAAGTTTTAGAAAAGGGACGTTACAAGGTGTTGATTGTCACGAAATGGGCTCTCTGTTTTCGATGCCCTTTACTCCTCTATTCACCTCATTAAATAATACATAACATATCACCCTATTAATGATAATTGATTCTAATTCCTGATTTTTTCAACCTAAATTAGGAATCCTAAATATATGCAATTATTACAAATATGCCATATTATATAACAGCAGATAATTGTCCAGCAGATTTATTGCCTAACATCCCCCCGCAAATTGATGTGGGTGGTCAAGGAGCATCAATTTGTTAATAAGAAACTGGTGTCGAGGACGAGGAACAGCCTTGGTAAATATATCGGCAAGCTGAAGTT
>Ga0209589_1010892_pt1 | contig 13066 bp, 6 predicted proteins | sample CowpeawhiteBW_FD_187525 | JGI IMG/M metagenome (GOLD analysis project Ga0209589, IMG submission 187525) | Root nodule microbial communities of legume samples collected from California USA - Cow pea white BW (SPAdes) (version 2) | ecosystem: Host-associated > Plants > Roots > Nodule | place: USA...
CCTATACTAGTTGAAATCTCATAACAAGTCATATTTGTACTTTCCAGTTGTCATAGATAATCATTATGTTGAGAATCAACACACACACACACACACACACACACATATATATATATATATATGTATGTATATATATATATAATATATACATACATATATATATATACACACATATATATATATATATACACACACATATATACACACACACACACACACACACACACACACACACACACACATATATATATATATATATATATATATATATATATATAGAGAGAGAGAGAGAGAGAGAATGTATTTGTGAAAAATACACAACATCTTCTTCATAATAGTTTGATAGCAAATGTCTCCCAAGATGTGAATCTGATGCATTGTACATTTATAGAGAAAATTGAAATTGAGTAAAACTAAATTACAACTCAACATGAGTTATGTTAATAAAAATACATAAATGCTTTTATATGGTGGAAGGATTTGAGGACAATGTATGGGGAAGAAAGCTAGAAAGTTTGGTTTGAAGAAAAAACTGCAAGGGAACTTCAAAAATGAGAAACTAGTAAAATTTTGATATGACATATGGGTGAAACAAGAACAATGCCTATTATGTGTCGACTTTAACAAAAAAAAAAATTAGCTATTGTTAATGAAATGAGATTTTGGGATGAAGGATGTTGGAAATGGCAGTTTAAGTGGAGAAGAGAAATGTTTGTACGAGAGAAGGAAAATTTATGAAAGTTGGAAAATATCATGAGTAAGTTGATTATTAAGTTAGAAAATCAAAATATATGGAAATTGAAAAAGGGCATTAATGAAAAAATAATATGTGAAATCTACTTATAAGATATTGCAAGAGGAACAACCTATTAATCAATATATTAAAACATATAAAGTGTTATTGGAAGTTAAAATACCATTAAGGATAAGTTTTTTCACTTAAAGGATGTTCGTAAATAGACTTCCAACTAGGGATCAACTATTCAAAAGAACAATCTTACAAGTAGGTGATAGTACACTTCTTCCAAAATTTGTGGAAGAACACTTTTGGCAGCACAAGTAAGGTATAACATATTTAATGAAGATGCATGGAATTTACTGTGGTATGCTATAATCAACTAATATATTTGAAACTAAGGAACAATAATGCATTTAAAGGAAACATTTTATGGGCAAGAAGTTATCCAACATATTAAGTTGTGCTTATGGAAATGGTTTAAAGTGGTAATGAAGGACAAATGTCCCTTATTTATTTTGTTGTATGTTAACATTTAATATCGCATGAGAAACATTCTTGGTTGATCAGTAAAGGTTTCCAAGTGAAAAATAATTAGGAACTTGTAACTATTAAGGTGAAGAAGCCTTGTGGGTATCTTGTAGGAAGTAAAAATTTCAAAAGAAGCCATTATATTTGTATTTTAATTTTTGTAAATTTGTATAAGTATGTGTAGATATGTTCATGCAAAAAGGAAGTTTGGGTGTGGAGAAAGAGGTATAGTTTTGTTTATAAAATAGGTAAATGATTAGTTTTTATTGGTTATAAGGTTCTATATTGTATTATCTATTTTTGGCTCATAATGATCTTGGTTATTTTACTTTTAGGTTTATATTCTAAACATAATGTAATGGCTTAATTGCTATTTTGGTCCTAATATTTGTATTTGGTTCAATCAAGTCCCATTATGGGCTAAATTGATTCAATGTGATGCCTTTCGTTAAATTTGCGTTAACACCGTTTAGAAGGTAATCACGTGTCAGTTGAATGAAGGGTGATTTGAGTGATGGGTTAAAACTGAGTCAAAAAAATGGGTCAAAATATCATTATCCAAAACTTAATTAGTGATTTGGTCCCTATATTTTTCTTCTGACTCAATTGAGTCTCTATATTTTTTACAAAGAGACAATGTGGTCCCTTTTCCGTCCATAGATCTTGGGACAAATCCAAAAACCACAAGTGAGTTCATGTGTCCATCTTCGGTGACATAATACACAAAAATGAAGATCTTGGATTTGTGATCTTAGATATAAGGGGAAGTCGACTGTAAATTTGAAGGAGGCGATCTTTGGTGGGATTGTGTCGCCAAAGAAGGGTTACAGACAGTGGCGATCCTTTTAAGGGACCGGGGGGAGCCGACTCCTCCAATTTTTTTTTTAATTTGTGTAAGGGAAGAGTAGTATTATGAATCCAATAATTTAGAAGTTATTAATTTTCTTAAAATATTGAGTTTTGGTTTTGAGATTTAGTTTGGGGTATTCATAATTTTTTCTTTTCTAGATAGGTAAGAGGTGACAAATTTATATTAGAAAAATTATGATAAAGAATAAAAATATTGATTTTTCTTTTCAAGAGGAAGACTTGTGATGAAGATGAAAAAAATGTATCTACGTCAACCAAACTTGAGAAAATTCATGAGAATCCAAGAATTGAAGAAAATGAAATAAACTCTATAAAATTCTTAGAGTTACATATATTGAATTTGAAAAAATTTTAGAACATGATTCGGAGATACATCCTCAAATTTGGCAATACCCACCTAATTAAATTGACGATGTACGAATGACTTATATAAAATGGGGTCCATATCATGACTCTTCCCGTTTCTATAGCTACAATTAAAAGATATTTTTCTACAATGAAAATAATCAAGTACAGGTTGAGAAATAAGATGAAGGCTAAATTTTTATGATAATTTGTATTGTAAGGGATATTGCAACAAACTTTAATACTAATTCAATTATTGAATATTTTAAGTCATTGAAATAGCATAGAGCAACACTATGACTAAAGGTGATTTTTTCTTTTTTTAATATATTATTGTTGATGATAAACTTTATGTTTCACTTTCTCATATATTATTGTCATATTTTGTTGGATTCTACTATCATGTGTGTTTTTTTTAGTAGAAAAATGATGAGAGGAAATAAAACCCTTTTTTTTAATTAAAAAAATAAATTATAAATAAAAAATATAACTTGACCCCCTGAATTTTTGTCCAAGTTCACCACTGGGTACAGAGGCAGAAAAGAATTTGGACTCACATGATCACATCCTAACAATGTTAAAAATAATTTCACGAAAAAGGCCCAATTATCTCTATTTAAACAATATAGGAATTGAATTTAGTAAACAAATATAAAAATCAAATCAATAATAGCTAAACTTTTTATTAGAGTAACACAATTATTTTCCAAATTGCATTAATGTCAATTTAATGAAATATATCACATTGAATCAATTTAAAATATAACAAACTGATTGAACAAAAAATAAATATTGAAAAAAATAAATCAAATCAAAATGTAGGAATAAAATAGTAATTAAACCTAATATAATTTTTTTTTATATAAGTTGTTGTTAAAAGGATTTAGTATATTTTTATATCATTCCTATTAATATACATTGTTCTAAAGAGAACGCTTCGTGTAAAGTTAGAAGACCAGAAAAGAAAAACTAACCTATTAGCTAAAGTTTATTAAATGGTTTTTTTAAATTCAACTAATGGAATCCATTGGTAGATTGGATTTTAATTTTTATTTATTGTTTGAAATATGTAAACAATAAAGTAATATATTTGGATAACATTTTATAAAACATATATAATAATAAAATTTTAATATATTTTAAAATCAATGTATTTTAAAATTAAAAAACAGCATAAAAACATCTCCTAACTATGTTATCTTGTTTAGTTGATACTTGAAATATTTTTAATTTTTTTTCCTTAACTGTTTCGTTATTACAATAATTTATACAGTTTTCATCATAGATGATATATCATGTCAATATAAATAAAAAATAATAATAAATATAAAACCCAACCTTTTATTAAGATCTAAAATTTATTCAAGGTTATTTTTATAATAATGTTACTTATTTATTTGAATTGTGATAAATTCGTAATCACGAAAGATCGACCATAGCCAATTAATATTTTATTATTTAACCACAATATTTCATTTAAATTATTCACACTAAATAGATTACATGCCTAGAGCAAACTTGCTTATTACTATCGACAACAATCTTTGGAGAAAAAACCCAAGAAATTCAATTCATATGAAACTTCTGTAAATATAATTAACATAATTATAATATATTAAGATTTAAAACACGCTATCATTAGTATAATCTTAATTAAACTGTGTGTCAAATCATGCTTTACAAAATTTCTCACCCATTTCACATACTAGAGAGACAATCTATTTCAAAGACATATGTTGTATTAAAATAGAGAGAGTTTACTCAATTTTCAAAAGTATACTTAATTTGGTCTCAACCATAGATGCAAAAGTGTTGATTAATTTATTGTTAATGTTAAATATTATGAAATTAATTTATTCATTTTGTACGATTAGACGGCCTTTGTTTAATATATATATATATATATATATATATATATATATATATATATATATATATATATATATATATATATATATATACTTTTCTCCCACTCAAATAATTTATTCCCCTCTATATTATGACTATTAGGTATATTTTGAATGGACTTTATAAAATAATGAAAAGGAAAAGAAGTAGGAGTTTTCTATGCAGGAAAAAATTAAGAATATAAAGAAACAATGGACCCTCAAGCATGGTTTACACAAAAACTTTATTTGTAAAGACAAAGCCTCAGTCACCATCTTCAATACTACTTTCCATAATGTCTTTCAAACAAATATTTATTTTCATAAAAGAATTTTGAGAAGTGTTTTCTTTTTGTCTTGTTCGAAACTCGTGAGTTCTATTTAAAAAATAAACACATTAAACAAAAAGTATAACATTAAAATATATAACGTTATTCCTGTACTTCTTTTGCATATATTCATGAAAACTAAGTTGGTTACGGATCCCGTTGAGATAACTTATTGACACAGTTGACTCAATATATATGATATGATATAACAAATAAAGTCCAACACTGTAATTTTATAGATAAAATACAAAAACAACGATATAATAAATTAATTAATCTATTTTTTTTTATAACAATACACCGCTTATAAACAAACAGGTGAACTACACATCTTTATAATTACATGGCTTAAATTATGATTTGAATCTGTGTTACTTTCGATTAAGTCTCTTATATTGTCTATTCAGTTCTTCAAATTTTAAAACTTTTCACTTCAATTTTAAAATTTTTCACTTGAGTGTTTATAGACAAGTGTGACGATTAACTTGTGACAGTTATCTTATTTTATAGTGTCACTCATTATAAATGTTACCACATAGTATTTGCAAGCGACTGTGACGATTAACTTGTGATAGTTATCTTATACTGTCATTCATTAGCTTATATTTGCTTGCCAACTCAATATGTTGGTTAAAACAAAAACCAGTTCAACCAAACCCAACCCAAATACAAAAAATTTGTGTGACCTTTTATCTGTGAATAGGGATATGGTATGGATAGTAGCTTGCTCATATCCTATTCGTTGGATAAATATCTACTCCGTACTCGTCCCCATATCTGTGTCGGTATTCGTTATGCAGGTACTCATATATTTTTTTAATATCCACGGGTAACCGCGAGTATTTATAAAATAAAATTTAAAATATTTAACAACATATTATGACCATAAATTCAAATAAAGTATAATGCACAACATTCATAATTTTAAACAAAGTCCAAGTAACCCATTTAAATAACATTGAATGATAATTTACAAAAAAATGAATATTTTTTAAAACTAATTGATAAAAAATAATCTATTCAAAACCAATGTGTTAATATTTTAATCATGTTTTTTTTTAAATTTAAATTAGAGTATAGCGGGTACGAGTATCCACGAGTACAAATACAATGATACCCCTACCTGACCTGTTAACATGCAGGTATAAAAAATATTCGTACCCGTTACCCATGGGTATCCATTTACAATATCCATTTCCTAGTCGTTGCGAGTTTTATCCGCAGATTCTGGCCGATACAGATTTTTTTGACATCCTTGTCTGCGGGTGTGTTGGTGAGCCAATTACGATATCCATTTCCTAGCCGATACGAGTTTTATCTGCAGATACCCACATGTACGATTTTTTTTACATCCTTGTCTACGGGTGTGTTAGTGAGCCAACCTAGCTCACCACGGGTTCAACCTGGGTGAGGCAGGTTCTTGGTGACCGGGTAAAAAATTAGCCCATACTGAAATTTGCGAAAAAAAATTCAACCCAAACCGGATCGAACCTGTGGTGTGCCAGGTAGGCTCTCGAGTTCTAACTAGAGATGTCAAAAATATTCGTACCCGCGGGTATCTGCGGATAAAATCCGCAATGGGTAAGAAACGAATATTAAAAATAGATACCCGCTACCCGTGGGTACGGGTATTTTTGATACCTGCATGTTAACGGGGCGCGGGTACGAGTATCATAGTATTCGTATCCATGGATACATGTACCCGCTAAACTTTAATTCACAAAAATTACCTTTTAAATATATATATATATATATATATATATATATATATATTAAGTAAAAAACATTCTGATCTAATCTTTTTCCAAGGAATCAATCGGAGAAAGTGGACTTGTTGATCAAAGTACTAATTAAAGAATTTTCATTGTGTTGAATGTCATTTTATATTTATTTTTATGATTATTTGGACTTATATGAACTTGAGTTTGTTTGAACTTTATTTAAAATTTATGAAAAATGTATTTTATTTTATTTTATTTGAATTTATGATTAAATATTTATTTTTTAAATAATTTTGTAAATACCCGCGGGTACCCGTGTATACCCGCATATATGAAAAAAGTAGACAGGTACCCGCATAACGGATACCCGACGAATATGGGTACGGATACGGGGCAGATATTTATCCAGCGGGTAGGGTACGGGGGAGCTACTACCCGTACCTTACCCGCCCCATTGACATCCCTAGTTCTAACCCACTTTGACAACTCTACTTAATTGTATAGGGACTCAATTGAAAAGTTTTAAAATTTTAAGGACTCAATAGACCACAAAAATTTATTAGAAACTCAATTGAAAGTTCTCAACTTTATCATTAAATCAAAACATCATTAAATCTCAATATATTTACAAAATAGCTTTTTAAGAAAATATTATCGTAAGATTCACTCTCAATAGATTTTCTTATAATTCCATTAGATCATATTATATTAAATAGTTTTAATACCAACTCAATTTAATTGAAATTGAGTTGATCCTAGTTTCACAAAGTGGTTAAATTATGTGTAATGAATATTATTTTTTTTGTTATGTACTTTGAATGTTACATCAACAAGAAAAGGACAAAGAAGCATTGTTGTACAGCTAATAAAAATGTGGTGTGGTGTGGTGTATTATCATTCCAAATAACAAGCCAGCCATGAACTCACAAAAGCGCAAGCGCATTTGTGGTGAAGAGAAGAGGGTAGAAAGTTATTTTGATTTCATACGAGGAGTGACATTTTAAATATTAAGTGTAGAAAAAAAAGACAATATATTTTTATCTATTTTTTATATATTGAGAGATTTTCTCTCACACAAGTTGAAGTGAATTCGATATCGGGAGTTCATCTTGTCAAAATAAATCAAAAGTTTAAAAAAAAAAGTTAGATTATTTACTAAAAATGTCCTACATCAACATATATGTTCTCCTTGGAGATTCTAGATTTTCAAATGGATCTTAATACATGATTCTAGATTTTTAAATGGATCTTAATACATGACAACTTATTTAACTATAATAACAAAATTTTGTTATAACATCTTAACATTTAAGCTCATTGATTTGTAATATATTTTACTTCAAAATATAATAAACTTATTATAAATAATAAGATATCATATATTGAATATTCTCTTCATAATAAAACTTTTATATTCTAATCTAGTTTTTTTCATCTAAATGGTTAGATTTTTATATTCTTACAATTAAATCATTAATATTATTCTAATATATACATCTATTAACTTTGATTATTGAATTAGATGTAAGATTTTATATGTTATACGAGAGATAATTGAGTTCTTCATTAAAAGAAACAATACATAAATAATTATAATAAATGATAAAAGAGTAATTGAACTAATGAGAAATGATTTCTTAATAACGGTTACTAAGTGATGTGTTTGGTATGATAGTAAAATTTATATCTATATAAACTACTAATATAGAAATAAAGTCCCCTCTTAACCACTAATGTAATACTTGTTCCGAACGCCCAAACAAGCATCAAAACCCTATTCAAAATTTTATACTACTCACGAAGTTATTTATCCTATATTTTAAGAGCACAAACTTTTGATGTAAAGAGAAATTTGGCTGGAACTAAATGAATTTGTTGAATCCCAGAAGGAATTTAAAACAAGGAATTAGACTAAATTGGTACATATCCTACTCTAACCAATATTGCAATGGTGAGAAAATCCTATTGTAATGCAAGACAAATCAATGAGTCATCATGCTCTTTCTTTCTTAGTTATGTTAGGGGGAAACATATCAACTTTGATGCCAAAAGAATTAATAGGATCTTAGAAACCGTGCTACCCCTAAATGATAGTTGCACTAAATGGGCAATTTTGTAAGTAGTCATCCATTAGGCCAAGTTCTTCTTCCAAGCTCCTACAACTCACTCATCTAGCTCTCACACTTTCAAAGAGTGTTTATAAGTTCTAAAGATGACATCAGTAAACAATAGAAAGCTTGATGATGCACCATGACTATGATGATGAATGGTTTGTTTATGTTTGACATTACACTTTATTGAATCATATGATGAAACCCACCATTTATATGTATTATTTATTTATTGGAAAAAGGAAAGAAAACTCAAGACTTGTAATAGAAAAATGCTTCCTTTATTGATCAATGTCTTAAGGAGAGTTGGACTTGTTGGAAAATAATGCAAAAGAGAGAAAAGACACATCCTCCGGTGAAGGATTTATTTCTCTTCCACCCTCTTTAACAACATGAGAAATGGAAACTAGCCTAAACTAAAATAAGAGGGAAAATGACATACGAGAAATCACAAGAGATTCTATAGCGAATTGTATGTTGATGATAATGTCCTATGGTTGAGTTATACATATTTCATGACATATTATCAATAATATATTGTGTTTTATTGGGAAATCACGCACTAAAAATAATAATCTCTTCAAACGGAAACACACTCACAAATAAGAGCAAAAAAAATAAATAAAAACACACAGGAAATTTAACGTGGTTCGGCACCTCAAGGCCTACATCCACAAACACTCAAAAAGAAGTATTATCACCCAAGTGCATTTTTTTGGGCAAAAATTGCAAACCCTTCATAATGCAATTTTTTGTGGACCAAAATTGCAAACCCTTCCTAGTGCAATTTTTCTGGCAAAAATTGTAAATCTTCCCATGACACATAACTACCCAAGTCCCCCATGCACCCAAGAGACCTATTGAGTTGTGATAACAACTCCAAAACCAACTCTTTACTTTTATAGTATTTTTCTGCTACTCTCTTCTTCATATTACTCGATGTGAGACTTTGGTGAATACCCACTTGAGAACCAACATATCCTCCCTTCATCAAAAGTCTCACATGCTATGAACAAAGATTTGACACACCACCAACATATATGCTTGAACCACTCTTGCTACTAGTGATCCAACATATCTACTTGAACCACTCTTGTCACTGGTGTTCTGCACGGACTCACAAACGATGACTATCTTTCTCCATCATCGACCCTCACCGCCTTGAACATCAGACTCGTTGTCGGCAACTTTCACATCATTGTCACTAACAATTCACTGATAATCAAGGGGAATCCATCATAATGCCACCTTGGTCAAGCCACGACACTGCCACAACACAACGACGCAATACCCACTGTTGATAACGCATCGCGTGAGCCATGCAAAACACCACCATTGGAGATCTCGAGCAAACATCGCGGTCCACCGGACACAACAACTAGAGTAGATATGTAAGCCGCATAACACTTCCTTCACGCACATGTTGCAAACCATGACTCACACAAATAAGATCTCCATGGTACATCACTCATTAGGCCACATAAGCACCATTTGCAACCTTCTCCATAGATCTGGGAGCATCTCGCCACACATGAACTCCACTCTCTTCAAAGGTCGTTGATTTTGGTCAGTATGCCAAATTACTCCTCTTCCTCCCTTGATTAGAAACCCCTGGTCAGAACCTGGCTCACTGTTGGGAAATCACACACTAAAAATAATAATCTCTTTAAGCGGAAACACACCCACAAATAAGAGTAGAAAAATAAATAAAACCACACAGGAAATTTAACGTGATTTGGCACCTCAAGACCTACATCCACAAACACTCAATAAGAAGTATTATCATCCAAGTGCAATTTTTCGGGAAAAAATTGCAAACCCTTCATAGTGCAATTTTTTGTTGACCAAAATTGCAAACCCTTCCTAGTGCAATTTTTCTGGCAAAAATTGCAAACCTTCTCATGACACACAACTACCCAAGTCCCCCATGCACCCAAGAGACTTATTGAGTTGTTGTAACAACTCTAAAACCAACTCTTTACTTTTATAGTATTTTTCTGCTACTCTCTTCTTCATATTACTCGATGTGGGACTTTGGTGAATACCCACTTGAGAACCAACATGTTTTTATTTAAAAGATGCCCCACTCGGGAAAATCTCCCAAGGAAGTTTTGCCTCCTAGGCTCATCATGACATATTGATCACCACTATTGATACTAAAGAACACCCTTATTATGTGTGTACTATTGGTTTATGTGTGGGTGTGAAACAATATTTTGGATAAACTCTTCACCCTAACTTTTTTTGCAGGATGTGTGATTCAAGAGATGATGAAGCAGATAGTTTCATGGCTAACATAAAGGTTCACAACACAATTGACTATGTAGATGAAAGAACAAGTTATTGACTAGTTGAGGTGTGAGTTCTCCAACTATTAGAGTCCATGAGCATCCCCCAACTACATAATGTAGTTGAGCCAAATGTAGTTTCTTCTCATGATCATGTTAGCATAAAAGGTAGGTGTGTTATTTAATGACTTAAAATGGAGGAAACACATATTGATATCTCCTATCGATGAAGGCTATTTATTGGAAAAGTTTCTCCTGGTCTAATGGTGATTGAGAAAGTGTATCTGTAAGGCTCAATCATGCATATCGTGGTCATGCATGATGATTTGACTAAAATTATGGTCGAGGAAATTAGGTATGTCACAACTCCAGCTCTAGTGCCAACAACAAAGGCTCAATCAATGGGAAAGACACTTGGAACATTGACTACATGACCTACACACCTAATTAAGAAAATAATAAAAAATAATAAAGTATTTTTGTCTATTTAGATTGTGTTTTACATGATCCTAGGATGACACAAAGGCCCTAATTGCACATGATTCTAGCATCAAGCCCTAACCTTAATTCCACCAAAATGGTAGTCCAATTTAGCAATTGGTTATAGTTTCACATGATTTGTTTCAAGTATTTTGTGTCATTCCTTGGGATGCAAAAATCATTGGTGTTACCAATAATATACTATTGTACATAAACATGTAGGATACCTTTGAAATAATTTAGAGTAATTAAATGTTGAACATAATAACCATTCATTCAACTATGGATGATATGAGTACACTTTACATATATATTATTTATTCAACTTTTATTTGAAGAAATCAACCATTGCACTAATATTCATATTAACAATGTGGGTATATAAATTAATTATTTGTAAACATGGGAAAAATTAATATATATGGCCTCATGAGCCTCGACTCATCCAATAGTCCGAGAATAAAAAAAATGGAATGTCAAACTTACATTAGCTTTTCGAGATAGAAGAGAGAAACTAGTGACCAATATCTTAGCAGATACATATGCTCTCAACCTTTGTTATGAAAAAGGAAAAAAGAAGTTAACGTGTTGTTTACCAATACTCTATTTATGGCTCACCATGTATACATTCTTTGTAAGACCCACTTTTGTTCTGCCCTAATTTTAAAAGGGTTGTCCAAATCAATTGGGCCTAAGGCTGACCCATAGGGAGCCAAAGACCCTAATCAGAAAAAACATTTCCCTTATTCCCTCCTAGAGCAGTTGCGAACTCTCTGGTAGGGTTTAACCCCCCAATCTTGGTCAAGGTTACTCAAGCTCGATCTCATTTTCCATTCCATGTAAGTGATTTTCCAGCTCTTTACGTATCCTCTCTAAGTCACATTTTCGTACTTCCAGTGAGGGTTCCATAGTAACCTCATTCCTTTACTGTTCCGCTATTTTCCAGCTTCTAAGTTTGTTCCTTGAGTTGTGGTGCTCCGATGTTGGTGTCAAGGCCTTGTACTAGCTCATTCCAGGTAAGGGAAGCTAAGGTTCTTTGCGTTTTGTCATATGTTGGTTGTTTCACTTCTGTTCTATGATTGTTGTGCTTGGAAAATGCTTGTCTTGAAATAAGAATGAACTGGTTATCGTTGAGAATGTGTATGTCTTTGTCACGTGAAGTAGGAGATGGCGAACTGATGTTCTTGCTTAGGCGAGCTCATCTCGCCCAGGTGAGAGTTGCAGAAACTCGCCCAGGAGTATTGCGCGAGTACTCGCTCAGGCGAGTGAACCGTTTCTTGAGCGAAAAACCATCTCGCTCAGGCGAGATGGCCTCGCCTCAACGAGCGCCCGCAAACTCTCCCAAGGCCACTGTCGCAGTCTTGTCTAAACGAGAGTCTGCAGCTTGAGCGAGGCTACTCCTCTCGTCTAAGCGAGGACGTCTGGCTTGAGCGAGACCCGCTACAGGTCACGTTTTCCTTCGCTTGGTAGTTATGGACTGTTTAAAATATGAGGCTTGGAAAATGCATGGAAATATGTGGCTATGAAATTGGATTGATGTGTTGGTGTGATTTTGGTATGAAATTGATTGGATTATTGAATAATGTCATGAAAGGGATAAATACGCATGAGTGGGAGGGTGTATGGGTTATGAATGACGAACTGGATAAATTCTTGGCATGTAATGAACATGAGATGGTTGGTTATGAAAGTGGCATGGTAACGAGATGAGCTAAAATTCTATATTCATGGATGGAGTATGAGGAGTTGGTATGGGTTTGACGTGGAAT